>MAAB01029217.1_pt1 | contig 70788 bp, 74 predicted proteins | sample 1115991 | NCBI WGS metagenome assembly MAAB01 (sample SAMN04961124, study PRJNA320927) | seawater metagenome | isolation source: sample BD02T18 sea water enriched with oil for 18 days | place: USA:Gulf of Mexico | collected 2013-07-27
ATCTTTCTTTTCATTCTGATGCTAATTTAGATTGAACGATTTATGTTTAATAACATTTACGATCACTTGTGAATTGGATACATTAGATATTGCTTGATTTTAAGGTCAGAAAATAGCCAAAAGCCGACAGTTACAGCTTAGTTTGAAAGGATAACTACTACCACATAGAAGACGTTAAGCATTACTGCTAAAATGCTTTTTAAGATTAGGTTTTGTATCGATAACGCCCTAATTGTTGACCAAGATCAGCGACGAAGGAGTAAAAGCCAACTAGGATTAATATAGCAATTAGAAGATTTTGTATAATTCGCGATTCAGAATAAATGATCTATAGTTATTTAATGTCCGTGCTACGTTAGTAGAAGATAAAATCGTCAATCAAGGAGTGTTCATTATGACTAAATCAGTTTTTCAAAATCATGTTTATTATGGTGCGTTAATGTTGGACCAAAACCCTGGGGATACGACAAAAAAAGAAGCATATAGACTCATTACAGATGGCAAAAAAGTAAAAGCCCATAAAGCTGAGTTAAAACAAGTGTTAGATAGCAACAATGTTGCTCACGACATAACAGTTTACATTCTGAGTAACTCTTTGCAAGAAAACCAGATGAGTTATCTGCATTTATCAAAATGGAGAGAGCGACTGCAAAGGCTTGGTTACAAAATACATAATTCACCTATTTGGAATAAAGACACATATGTATTGCCAGATGGCGCCAAACCGCTTCCTCCTTCTTATGACTACCGTTCTACAGGATCATAAAACATCTACCAAAAATTAAGAATATGATAAAAATGAGGCCTACAATCTGCTCCGTTTTTAGTTCTGAATTTATAGACGCAAGCTTAGTGCTATTTACTCATCCAAATCGACAAGAGTCTGATTTAGAGGAGCGACAAATTTATTGAATTGCTTATAGGGATGATATTAGACCAATACACAGCCAATTTTACGCAAGCCTCTCCGTAATTAAGCTGGTTTTTCTCTAATTTAGATCATCTATCAAAAAAGAATAAACGCTGCCCATATTCATTATTATTCATGTCTTAGTGTGAGTTCGGTTGTGATCTTAACTGTGGTAAAAGCGAACTATGTAATCCATCTTTCAATGGCTGATTATGACTCAGTTGCCAAAAATTGATTTTAATCGCTTTTAAATTATGCTATGTACTTTGTTGTCTTGGCAATATTAATGATTAGTACAGTTATTTACAGAACTCCGAGTAAGTTAAAGATAATAAAAATAATTTATACCAATTAACTTGGGATAAACGAACCTATATAATAACATTACAAGGCGTGCCAATATGTTTAACTAACGATTCATTAGAAAATATATGGGAAAACTTTTGAAGTTAACTTCTGCTTTGCGCACAGACTTGCCGTAAAACCTATCTCACAATGTGCCCCAAACCGAGATAGAACTAGCTGAAACCTAGCGTTCAGAAGCCATAGGATAATCATCGATACTTACGACCACTTTTGTCGGTTCAACAGATGTTAGGCGAACAGTTGAACTTAAAAGCAAGCCGTACTAATGTCTTCTAAGCTCAACCCACACATGCCCGTTGCTCAAGCAAAGAAGTTGAGAATGAATTGGATTTTTATCGATTAAAATAGTTAAAACAAGTAACTTTGCAAAATCTATGTTGTAATCGATTTAATCAGAATGGTATACATTGTTCCAGTTTAAGAAATTACCTACTCATTGTTTCTGTTTCACAATACTTTGCAATGGTAAGTAAACTAAAGGATTAATATGTCAAATAAAGGCAAACAAAAATTTTTAGATATACCCGTTTTCATCAGTAAAGGCCAAAGACTTAAAAATCTATATAGTTGGCGTAAACGCTTATTTTTCGCTTTCAATGAAGCAAAGCACTCATATCAAGTTTTAGAAAAGCCAATTAGCTTCAAAAGCAAAGTAAATTGTTACAATGATTGCTTAAAGGAGGCATTTTCTTTATACAAAATCACTCCCGTTAGGAAAGAGTTTTTTAAAAAACATTTATTCTAATATTACTTGTCTTGTTAACATTTATCCAAGATCAATTTGAAATAAAACTGGCTCAGTTGGAACTTTCTTGTTATCCGTTAACCAACCCATTCTTCTGGCAATTAACTCTTGTGCTTTGTTTGCTGCAGCTAAATTGGTTTCTTTCACTTCAACACTTTCTTCCATAACAAACGAATATTTTCTAACCGTCGTATCGCCCATACTCATTGACAGTAACCTTTTTTGATTAAGTAACCACTGGTATTCATCAAAGATTAACGTTTCTTGCGCGGCTGCTTGAGCGTCTTTTTTCGCTAGCTCTAAATACCTTTTGATACTACCATTTGCTACCAACCGACTGGCATGACCGTTCGCACCTTTAGCAGCATAACCAGCATCAATATAAGCTTGCTCTTGTGTTTTCCCTTCAAGAACTCCATTAGCAAACTTTAGATGCCTAGGACTAAGCTGACAGGAAATTTCAGTTAATTTTAATATATTATTCATATGTGTTTTTGATGTACCATTTAATAAGTAAATGAATTATTCTTGATTGTTTCGTTCTATTGAGTTCACATTTCATTTTAGATTAAGCCGCAACCTTTTTTGATAGATTACTACAACCAAATCCTCTAACTTGTTGAGAGATTTGCTTTGACCTTTCTTTAGCCATGTAACTTGACCGATAGAAAGCTTCGTTAAATGCCGTTATGTCGCCCCGGACGATCTGTGTGTAACAGTTTTGTGGTATAAAAACTAACCCTAAGCCCTTACTCTCTTCCCAGTATCGCTTTATCTTTTCAGTGATAGTCCATGATGACTGTACTTTGTTACCGTCCAACAATAAAACCACATGCCAATGCGTGCCTTTTCGCTTTTTACAAAGTTCACGAACCCAGTAATGACCAATATTGTTCATGTGGTAATTTCTCTTTAAATTGTTTTTAAGCCAACGCATCAAATCTTCAACAGGTTTGTTTCCTTCATGTTCCCTATCAGGGTTTAAATCAAACCTAACTGTAAGCACCTTGCTATGAAGCTCTATAGCCGCTAGAAATTCATCTGCTAACCTCTCTACAAGTAACGGGATAATCTTATATTTATGATCTGCGTTAATCGGTAAATCTAATCCTTTGTAATGGTAAATTTCTTGTCTTGTATTCATCATGACACTTATACTCATTAGTGTTAAATATTGCTAAGTCAGTTGTTGAAATAAAGAGACCTTGTTAAAGACCGTAGCCAAAATAACCATGTTTTGGAAATAAACCCAGCTCCCATAACTGCTAGTGACCTTTTTCGGTTGAAAATACCTTGTTCAGGTTATGATCTAGTTTAGGGTAAGGTTGCGATCAGGTTATCAACCTTTTGAACATATCTATTTCGGTCTGTAGTTAACTTAAACTCAATAGTGTTTTTTCTTCAATTAGCTTTCTTTTCTAACTCCGCGTTTAACAGATAACTAATTTGATTAGAATTTATGAAGCGGTCTATTTCAACCCTTTTAATGCGGACACAGCGGCCAACTTTAAAAGCTTTGAGTTTTCCTGAACGGATTAGATTCCAAAGGTGGGTACGGCTGATTAAAAGTTCTGTTCGTGCATTTTCAAGAGTTAGGATTGATTGGTTCATCATGACCTCAGTTGTTTGTGTTTGTTCATTGAGACTATTATGAGACAGTGATGAGGAGGTGCGGAAGTATGAAATATAGGGGGGCGCCCCACTTTTTTATAGGTTTATTTGTTGTAGGTTTATTTAAATACTCGAAATTCTTTCATTATTCTTTCTAGCATTTGATCAATTTTGCCATTATTCACTCCTTCAGCTATCCCCTGACTATATAATGTAGCCAATTTCACAGCAGATGCATTTTTTTTCGCTTCATGGTAACGCCGTTTAATATCCTTACTCATCCCCTTACTAGTTAAGATATAAGCCGCTTTATTTTGGCTTACCCCCTTTATCGATAATATCTGAAACATAACAATTGTTAACGCTTGACGGAAAATCATTCTAGATTTTTTGCTAGTTTCCTTCTGATTATCTTTATAATATTTTAACGATAACTGATATGTTTCAGGCACATGTTCAAAAGCAATACATTTAAACAACTCGAAATTAGCTGATGGTGCTTTAGAAGAGCGGTCTATACCATATTGCTGCATTAGAATTTCAATAATTACATCTTTAGGGTTGTAACTTGATATATCGTAATAATCTCTCAACTTCGTAAAAAGGTGAGAAAAATCTCTACATTCAGCTAATCGTAGGCTATCTGGGTATCTATTTTTAGGCATTAACAGCTACCCCAAGTGGCACAGTGCTATTACTTGTCCGAAGCGAATCAAGTTGTTCACACCACTTTTGCAGCCACTCCTTACATTCAGCTTCGTAGGTATAAAGGTCGTATACGCCCTGTACGCCACCTTTGGTGTGACCTAATATAGCTTCTGCAATATCGCTAGGGCATTTCAATTTAGATAGACTGGTGCGAACAGTTCTGCGTAAGTCATGCGGTGTCCATCGATTAATCTTCAAGTCAGTTCCATCTTTGCGCATTCTCCACATTTGCTCAGAGATTTTCTTCTGCTCCAATGGTTTCCCTAGCCTTTGTGTAAAGACATAATCACTACTTCCTTTATCTGTGCCCTTTAAGAACTTAATAGCTTGAGTTGATAGTTGAACATATCTCTCAATGCCTGTTTTGGTTTCAGCTAAATGCCAAGTGCCTTTGTCGAGATCAAGTGCTGACCATTTCATCAAACAGGCTTCACCAGTTCGGCAGCCGGTTAGTAGGGTCAACATCAACACACCCTTTTGCCCTTTAGTAAACTTGGACTCTGGCAGCCAATTAAGCACTGTGGATAATTCACCATCATTCAACACTCTTTTGCCGCGGCTGTTAGTCAGCTTAACCTTTTGTAATTTAAAGTTTGCTTTAGCTTGTAAGCATGGATTAACAAAATCGTCATCAAACAGGCCTTTTCCCATAGAGTAATTGTATGCAGCTAAAAGCTCTCTTAAAACATTACCAGCCTGCACACTTGCACCGCGTTCAACGATAGCGTCAACCATGTTGTAAGCCATCCTGTGAGTTACATCTGCTGCTGGCAAGTGACCAAGTAAAGCAATAGCATCATTTTTTAATGTTCTTCGAGTCTCATCCGCACCTTTTTTAGTTCGCTTCTTTTCAACGTGACGCATTAAATAGAGCTCACACATTTGCTCAACAGTGAAAGCAAGCTTGGCTTTTTCTTCTTGCTCAGCTCTTCTCTGCTCTTGCTGCTTTCTTCTTTCTTCTAATGGATCTTTATTTTCAACAGTGCGTAATTTCTTTTTTTCAGCAAGTAATGAACGGGCTTCTTTTAAATCCACAGAGGGATAATTCCCAAGCTTTATCTGCTTCAACTTACTATCAATACGGTAACGATAAATCCAAGATTTTGAACCAGACTTGTTTACTACAATTCGTAAACCAGCGTTAGGTGGGATGTCAGACAAAAAACCTGCTTTTACATTTTTTACAGCGAGCGCTGACAATGGTTTTCTGTTAATATTATTTGCAGCCATTAGATTACCTTCTTAAATCTGTGGTTTAGGTTTAGGTGTGTTACAGCACGCCTAAATCGGCCAACCTATACTAGCACCAAACATAAACCTACACTAGCACCTACACTAAAAAAGGTTTATCTGCGTGAACATTGGTGAACAACGAAACACAAAGAAAAACAAAAAGACAAGTAGCAAACATGAACACAACCCATAGAAACAAAGAACTGAGTAGTCTAGTGACCAATAAAAACCTAGAACAAAATAAAACAGACTTTTCAAATCACACCCCGATGATGCGTCAGTACCTTACTATTAAGGCCGAATTCCCTAATATTTTGATTTTTTATCGTATGGGTGATTTCTACGAGTTATTTTTTGATGATGCTAAAAAAGCGTCGGATTTATTAGATATATCACTAACAGCACGTGGTAAAACAGGAGGTAATGCCATTCCAATGGCTGGTGTTCCTTATCATGCGGTAGAAAATTACTTAGCTAAGTTAGTAAAATTAGGTGAGTCTATTGCTATTTGTGAACAAATTGGCGATCCGGCAACGAGTAAGGGACCTGTAGAACGAAAAGTTGTTCGAATTATAACGCCGGGTACCGTTAGTGATGAAGCGCTATTGTCCGACAGGCAGGATAACTTAATTGTTGCTATCGCTGAGAATAATTCAAAATCTAAGAAGGCTTCTGATCCCAGTTTTGGTTTAGCTTACCTTGATATGACAAGTGGCCGCTTTGTGATCACTGAACCACAAACAAGTGAACAGTTACAAGCAGAATTGCAACGACTTTCTCCTGCCGAACTACTGTATTCAGAAACACTATCAACGATGAAAACTATTGGACAGTATAAAGGGTTACGTCGACGCCCTGAGTGGGAGTTTGACGTTGAAACATCTCTTTCTTTACTTAATAAACAATTTGGTACTAAAGAACTCACAGGTTTTGGTGTTGACAATAAGTTGTTAGGAATATCCGCTGCGGGTTGTTTATTTCAGTATGTAAAAGATACACAACGTACAGCGCTACCTCATATTCGAGCAATTATCTATGAATCTGCCAGTTCTGGTGTTGTACTGGATGCGGCAACTCGACGAAATTTAGAATTAACGCAAAATCTTCAAGGTGGTCTCGACAACACTTTGGCATCCATTTTGGACCGCTGTGCAACACCTATGGGCTCGCGTTTATTAAAGCGTTGGTTACATTTTCCATTGCGCGATTTAACAAAACTAGCGAATAGACAAGATGCCATTGAACAAATAATTTCGTCAGATTTACACCTTGATGTTCAACCTATTCTAAAAAGTTTTGGTGACATCGAACGCATAGTCTCGCGCATTGCCTTAGGCTCAGCCAGACCGCGTGATTTTGCTCGTTTACGTAATACTCTACAAGCTCTGCCAGAGCTACAAAGCTGTTTATCACCCTGTGTTACAGGGTATGTTCATGCGCTTGCACAATTAATGATGCCAATTCCAGCAATTCAAACGTTACTCGAACAAGCAATAGTTGATAATCCACCTGTGCTTATCCGAGATGGTGGTGTGATAGCACCAGGATATCATCACGAGTTAGATGTATTGCGAGATTTAAGTGATGGCGCGACGGAGTTCTTAGCTCAACTAGAGCAGAGAGAAAAAGAACGCACTGGCATTCATTCGTTAAAGGTAGGCTACAACAAAGTTCATGGCTTCTTTATTGAAATTAGCCGAAGTGCAGCTAATGATGTACCGAGCAATTATATTCGTCGCCAAACATTAAAAAATAATGAACGCTTTATAACTGAAGAACTAAAAGAACATGAACATAAAGTGCTCAGTGCTCAAAGTAAATTTTTAGCGCTAGAAAAACGTCTCTATCAAGAATTATTTGACAAAATATTACCCGAGTTAGCGCAATTACAATCATTAAGCCAAGCAATTTCAGAGTTTGATGTATTAAGTAATTTTGCCGAACGTTCTATCAGTTTAAACTATGTTAAACCTGAATTAGTAGAAGCTACGGGCATTAATATAGATGCAGGTAGGCATCCTGTTGTTGAACAAATGACAGATGATGCTTTTATTGCCAACCCAACTGTTTTAACCGAACAGCGGAAAATGTTGATTATCACTGGCCCTAACATGGGTGGTAAATCTACTTATATGCGTCAAACCGCATTAATAGTTCTACTCGCTCATATTGGCTGTTTTATTCCTGCTGATGCCGCCCAAATTGGCTTGGTAGATAGAATTTTCACTCGAATTGGTGCATCTGATGATTTAGCAAGTGGTCGTTCTACCTTTATGGTAGAAATGACCGAGACTGCCAATATCCTTCATAATGCTACCGATAAAAGCTTAGTGTTACTTGATGAAATTGGACGAGGAACTAGTACCTATGATGGTCTTTCTTTAGCATGGGCTTGTGCTGAAATGTTAGCACTTAAAACAAAAGCTTTTACCTTATTTGCCACCCATTATTTTGAGTTAACTTTACTCGCACAAGAAATTTCAACCTTAGCAAATGTACATTTAGATGCCATGGAGCATGACGATAACATTATTTTTATGCACGCAGTGCAAGAAGGTGCCGCGAGTAAAAGTTTTGGTTTACAAGTTGCGCAACTTGCTGGTGTTCCTAAAATGGTAATTAACCGAGCTAAGCAGCGTTTATTAGAACTGGAGAATCAAGAGGTTCCCTCTGTACTTCCTGCGCAGTCTGAAAGTTTTCAGCAATTAACTTTAGTGGCCGACGATCACCCAGCACTTGATTCCCTACGTAACATTGATGTCAATGATATATCACCTAAACAAGCATTAGATTTATTGTTTGAGTTAAAAGCAACGCTTTAACTTTACATTACACTCATATTTGCAAAAAACACCTATAAAAAAAGGCTGTAAGGTTTTCCCTTACAGCCTTTTTACAATTCACTTTTAGCAAGTATCAGTTTCTATTATTGCGCTTCAAATAACGCTTCAATTGATAAGTTTTGTTGACTTAATATATCACGAAGCCGTTTTAAGCCTTCAACTTGAATTTGTCGAACGCGTTCACGGGTTAATCCTATTTCGTGGCCAACATTTTCCAATGTTTCAGCTTCATAACCCATTAAACCAAAACGTCTAGCTAATACTTCTCTTTGTTTGGAGTTTAATTCATTCAGCCAATGAACAATGTTATTGCTCATATCTTCTGATTGCAGGTCACCTTCTGGTCCGCTACTTTTTTCATCAGCAATAACATCGAGTAATACTTTGTCTGAATCGCCTGAGAAAGGCGTATCAACAGAAGCTATACGTTCATTCAAACGAAGCATTTTAGTTACATCAGCAACGGGTTTGTCTAACGAGCTAGCAATATCTTCAGCTGTTGGTTCATGATCTAACTTTTGAACAAGTTCTCGTGAAGCGCGTAAATAAATATTTAATTCTTTAACTACATGGATGGGTAAACGAATGGTGCGAGTTTGATTCATTATCGCTCGTTCGATAGTTTGACGAATCCACCAAGTGGCATAAGTCGAGAAGCGGAAACCTCGCTCAGGATCAAATTTTTCAACTGCACGAATTAAACCTAAATTACCTTCTTCAATTAAATCAAGTAAAGGTAAACCACGATTATTATATCGTCTGGCAATTTTAACCACTAAACGTAAATTACTTTCAATCATACGTTTACGTGATGCTTCATCTCCTTTAAGCGAAAGACGCGAGAAATACACCTCTTCTTCTGCACTTAATAGCGGTGAAAAACCTATTTCACTTAAATAAATTTGAGTGGCATCAATATTTGATGCTTTTTCTTCTTTATCTTTTAGTACTGTGCTTTGTTTTTTTTCTTTTACCATGCTGATCTCCCATAAATAGCAAGCTTGCATTAATTATTATTTATTCACACTAACTCCAGTTATATTTGATTGGTCGGTATTCTCTATGTTCTATGTTTCATAGGAATGCACTTATTATTTTTTCGGTAAGTACTTCAAAGGATCAACTGATTTTCCGCGAAAGCGAACTTCAAAATGAAGCATAACTCTTTGCGCGTCGGTGTCACCCATTTTTGCGACGATATCACCAGCTTTTATCTGCTGCTGTTCTTTTACTAAGATTTTGTCATTGTGAGCATAGGCACTTAAATAATCATCATTGTGTTTTATAATAACTAACTTGCCGTACCCTCTTAACGCACTACCTGTGTAAACTACTTTGCCATTTGCCGTTGCTCTAATATTAGTTCCACGACGTCCAGCGATATCTATCCCTTTATTACCTTGTGCTTTGGAAGAAAAACGTGCAATAACTTTGCCTTTAACTGGCCATTTCCAGCGACTGATTTTTTGAGAAAAATTCGTCTTTGGTATGTCATCTTGTACTATTTTCTTCTTACTTACATTTTTACCATACGCCTGCTTTTTTGAAGATGCAACAGTCTTTTTTACCACTTTATTACTGGTCAGATTAGAGCTTTTAGTCTGCTTTTTACTAGAGTGCTTATTTTTACTAGCTTGTGAACTTTTTCCTTCATTATTAGCAACTAAAATTAATTTTTGATTTGGATAAATATTATAAGGAGGTGAAATATTATTCAATTTAGCTATTTGGCGTACATCTGAATTTGCTCTCCATGCAATGGAATATAAAGTTTCACCCGCTTGCACCTTGTACACACTTGCATTGATAGAGTTTTGCACACGTTTATTTAAGGGGATGCTTCCATAAACAGTCACAACAGGTGCTGGTTTTTCACGAGAAGAGCAAGCTAAAAGGTTAATAACAAGAAAGATGCAACAAAAAGATTTAAATAGTGCTCCTAAAGGAAAAAAGATACTACTTTCATATTTTTTATCGGTCATGATCAAGCGCATAACTTATTTATTTACTTATTTAAAGACTAAATAGGTTATGGTGATCAAGATAACAAAACCCCAACCTAGAACGTCAATCCATTTACGTAAGTTTTTTTCCATAGCACTTCCGCCCCATTGAATAAGGCCAGCGACAAGAAAAAACCGCATTCCCCGCCCAATAGCAGAGGCCAATAAAAACGGCAAAAAAGCCATCTGTAAAAAGCCTGCACTAACCGTAAATAATTTATAGGGTATTGGCGAAAAACCAGCGATAAAAACGACCCATACACCCCATTCACTAAACCAATTCGTTGCAGTATTAAAGCGCTGTTGATAACCAAATTCCGTTATAAGTGGTTGTATCCAAGGTTCAAACATCAAGTATCCGAGTAAATAACCAACGCCGCCGCCAATAATAGAGGAGATCGTTGTTAAGCTTGCTAATCGCCACGCCTTCTCAGGTTTAGCTAACACCATAGGAGCAAGTAAAACATCGGGAGGAATAGGAAAAAATACCGACTCAGCAAACGTTAACAGTGCTAACATTCTTGGCGCAAACTTATGTTCAGCCCATTTGAGTGTCCAATCATAAATAGCGGAGAAAAGCTTCATTATAGCAACTCTCCTGGTACGAGTGGTACAAAGCGAACAGCTTCAACTTGCTCTTCGCTGTAACTATCACCATTTCGAGTTATCGTTTTAAGTATTTGAGTTTTATCACCTACTGGAATAACTAAACGGCCACCATCAACAAGCTGCTCTAGTAATGCCTGTGGTACGCTAACAGCCCCTGCCGTGACAATAATGGCATCAAAAGGGGCCTTACTTGCCCAACCTTGCCAGCCATCTCCATGTTTCAAAGAAATATTATGCAAGTCTATCGCTCTTAAACAACGCTTAGCTTGAAATTGCAGTGATTTAATACGTTCAACAGAAAAAACGTTGTCTGTAAGTTGCGCTAGAATTGAGGTTTGGTAACCTGATCCCGTACCTATTTCTAAAATGCTTTTTGGCTTATAGTCATTTAGTAATAGCTCTGACATCTTTGCGACTATATAGGGTTGAGAAATTGTTTGTCCTTGCCCAATAGGTAAAGCAGTATTGTCGTATGCCTTATGAGACAGTATTTCAGGTATGAAAATATGCCGAGGTGAATTGGCAATGGCCTCTAAAACTTGTAGATTTGAGATACCTTCAGCTTGCAATTTTTGCGCAAGTAACTCACCACTACGTTTTGACTTACCACCTGTTCGGCCATTTTTTGTGTGACTCATCATAACGCTACTTCACCCATCCACTCTTTCATACTATTTATGCTGTTATGTGCTGTCATATCAACGGTTAACGGTGTTACTGAAACATAGTTATTAGCCACGGCATGAAAATCAGTACCCTCGCCGCCATCAAGTTCCTTCCCTAATGTTCCATACCAATAAATATCTCTTTGCCATGGGTCCTTCATTTTTTTCATCATTTCAGCTTTATGTCTATGACCAAGACGAGTGACTTTGATACCTTTTATTTCGCTAATGGGTATATCGGGAACATTAATATTTAGTATTTGGTCTGCTGATAATGGATGTTTTTGAATACGCTTAATAATTTGAGCCGTGATAGTTGCCGCCGTTTGGTAATATTTTTCATGCTTGCCCAGCAGTGATACGGCAATGGCAGGTAACCCCATGTGCCGACCTTCTGCCGCTGCAGCAACGGTTCCTGAATATAAGGTATCATCACCTAAATTAGGGCCTTTATTAATTCCTGCTACCACTAAATCAAGCGTTGAGGTGACGAGTTGGCTTACCCCTAAGTGTACAGAATCAGTGGGCGTACCGTTAACAGAAATAAAACCATTATCGAGTGTGTGCGCTCTAAGAGGGTTAAGTAAGGTTAAAGAGTTACTTGCACCACTACAGTTTCTATCGGGTGCAACAACCGTAACATCAAAGTGCTTAATTAGCTCTTTTTGAAGCACTTTAATACCTAAGGCATGAACGCCATCATCATTACTTAATAAAATTTTCATTAATTATTTTACTCTGTATTAGGGGTTACGTTAACTCTTTGAGTGCAATCTTTATAATCAATTAGCTCTCGAAGTACCGTGGTAGCATATGAACCGGCGGCCAATGAGAAACTAATTTTTACAGCGGGTAAGGTATCGTTAACTGAGATTTCATTTGTTGAAATCTCATCAGGTGACGTATCATTAGAGAATACTTCTATATCAGCACCATCAATGACTAACCGAATACGACGACGTTCTTGTTTCAAACCAAAACGCGGTAACCCTTGAGAAAATTCATTGTGGTTATCTGCAACTTCTTGCTCAAATATTTTTGGTTGTACATCGGTCATTAGCTCGCCTGCACCCCACATTGATGCGGTAATATCGACATCTTTATCCTTTAATCGCTGCTTGATGACATCATCAATTTCATCAAGGCGAAACACTGACTGAGTACCCGCCAACATTACTACATCACCAACTTGTACCTTGGAGAAAATATCTCGTTTAATACGTTCATTGATAATATCGTTGAAAATATAAGATCGTGCCGCAGACAAATACATGCCTCGTTTTTTCTTATCTTTTACTTTTGAGCCCGAAAATAAAGCCAACGCCTTATCAATATTGCCACCGTCAATTCCAAAGCGCTGTTCGCCAAAATAATTCGGTACTCCATGCTCAACTATTTTTTCCCAACGTTCATACAAGGCTTTAAGATCAGTAATGTCACGTAAAATCAATTCAAAACGATTTCCCGTTAATGCGCCTGTGCGTAGTTTTTTGTTATGTCTTTTGTAGCTAAGTACTTCAACGCCTTCAATGGTGAGATCATTTAAATCATATTCTTGCTTACCTGGCACATGAACACCAAACCACTGCTCTGCTACTGCAAATCTATCCTTTAAACCCGCATATGAAACTAATTGTTCTTTCACCTTGAAATACTTGGCTAATTCTCGCGCAACAAAAACCGTGTTGGCTCCTGTTTTTCTAATATGAATCAATAAATGCTCACCTTCACCACAGGGTAAAAATGGTAACTGTTCAAATACTCTAAAATCACTTTGCTTAAGTCTTAATAAGCCCGTAGATTTTGGTTTTCCATGCAAATAGGCAAGTTCTGGTAACATTATTCTTCTCTAATTAGTGGTATGTAACGGTTAAAGAATTACACTTCTGCCATAGGCGGCATCACCTGTAAAGTAGGCGTAAGCAATATAACACAATGCACTGCGACCCCCTCTCTTCGACCGGTATAACCCAATTTTTCTGTTGTGGTTGCTTTAACATTGATTTGTTCTACTAAGCAATTTAAATCTTCACTTAAACATTCACGCATTGCTAATAAGTGAGGAGCCATTTTGGGCGCTTGGGCAACAATGGTTATGTCTCCATTTCCTATTTCATAACCTTTTTCGGTCATTAAACCAACTACATGTCGCAATAATATTCTGCTAGAAATATTTTCATACTGTCCATCTGTGTCGGGAAAGTGATTACCAATGTCCCCTAAACAAAGCGCGCCAAGAATGGCGTCACAAAGCGCATGAATAGCAATATCTCCATCAGAATGAGCAATAAAGCCCTTTTCAAATGGTATGGCAACTCCGGCAAGCATTAATGGTCCTTCACCGCCAAATTTATGTACATCAAAACCATGGCCTATGCGCATGTTCTATCCCTTTTTCTGTGTGATTTGTTGCTGTTTTAAATAAAAATCAGCTAAGACTAAATCTTCTGGACGAGTTATTTTTATGTTATCTCTTCTTCCTGATACAAGTAAACAGGGCAAGCCAACAGACTCAATTGCTGATGATTCATCCGTTATTAATAACCCTTTTTGTTGCGCTTCTTCGATGGCTTGTTTCAGCTCTTTGGTTTTAAACATTTGTGGCGTAAAGGCATGCCACAAACTACTGCGATCAATTGTTTTGCTCACCTGTGTTGCTTCATTCGCATTATTATTGATGGCGAGTTTCATCGTATCAACAACAGGTGCGGCCAAAATACCACCACTATTACTAGCAAGACATTGCTTGATAAGTTTATCTATATCATCATGAGTAACACAAGGACGTGCAGCATCGTGTACTAATACCCATTCCTTATCATTAATAACCTGCAAGCCATTCAAGACAGAGTCAACTCGCTCTTTCCCGCCTGATACCCGTATAATATTGGGGTTATCGACTAAAGTTGTTTGAGCAAAATAGGCATCGACATCACTAATGGCTAATACCACTTTTGCTATATTTTTATGACTAAGCAAACGATTGATTGTATGGCTTAAGATTGTTTGATTATCGATGGTTAAATATTGCTTAGGACACGAAGCTAACATGCGCTTACCAATTCCGGCAGCAGGCACTACAACAATAAACTGCTGATTTTCAGGCAACAACACAGGATTACTCACAACTAATATAACCTCTTGTTACTATCATCATTTATTGACTTCTCTTCTACAGCGTTACCCTTACTAGGTATCACTCGAAAAAAGGTCTCATTTTCTTTGATCATGCCGAGCTCATTTCTAGCACGCTCTTCAATAGCTTCAGTACCTAATTTAAGGTCATCCGTATCAGCATATAATAATTTATTGCGTTGCTGAAGTTTTGTATTTGCTAACTCTTGTCGAGTAACGTCCTCTTGTAAAGCTAGATAATCAGGCACGCTATTTTTACCGAACCAGAGTCGGTATTGCAATAAACTAAAAACAATCAATAACAGTGCTGTAAATGCCCGCATGGTTACCTATAAAAGCCTGAAAACAGATGAAAAAAATATAACTTTATAAAAAGACATAATCTTTCCCATTATATAAGCCTTAAAAGTGGTGTAAATCTTTATATAGCCAAACCAGCTCAAAACACATAATTAACTTGTTAAAGTGACATTATTAGCAATAACTTTAATTGACAATCAAAACGATGTTATTGCTAAACGAGTAATTAACGTTAAAATGCCTAAATATCAAAGGAACGCTCCTCTATAAAGGATTAAAAATGCTTAAAACAACAGTTAGAATCATATCATTTGGACTTATACTCTTTTTTTATAGCTTTCAAATTCTGGCAAGTGCAGAACAAGAAAAACAAATGCCTTGTCATTCCAATGAAAACAGTGTCAATAATGAAGTAAAAAAAGCAACCCCAATCAAAAAAGTTGCACCTACATATCCAAAAGTCGCGGCTCGAAAAAAACAAGAAGGTTGGGTTCGCTTAAGTTTTATAGTTAAAGAAGATGGCAGTGTTGATTTACCGATAATTGAAGATTCATCAGGTATAGAATCGTTTGAAAAGGCAGCTAAAAACGCAGTAAAGGCTTGGGTTTTCGACCCTGCTACGAGAAATGGCAAAACCATTGAGCAATGCCGAAATAGCGTACAGCTAAATTTTAAAATGAATAAAACCACTAAAGGTGCTTCTCGTCGCTTTGTAAAGCAATACCGCAAGATAATACAATTAATTCATGACAAAGAATTAATTGAAGCTAAGCAAGCTTTAGATGAACTTGCAAAAAAGCCAAGACAAAACTTTTACGAAGACAAGTTTTTCTTCAATGTTAAGGCGAGTTACTTTCAAGCAATGGGTGATAATCGACAAGAGCTTGCTAATCTAAAAAAGTTGATTCCTACAGGAAAGGATTACTTGCCCAAAGACTCTTATGTTTATTCTATTACAAGGGCTTTTCAATTAGCTTTGTTAAATAATGAGTTATCGAGCACTTTGTATTTTTACAACAAGCTAAAACAATTCGATGAAAATAGCGAAACAATTGCAAAACTAACGCCTTATATTGAAAAGATCAACACACTAATTTACAGTTCTGATCCTATTTTTGTTGCAGCTCAAATAAATGAACGCAAGCATTGGAACCACTATTTAACTCGAAAAAACTTTACTTTTGCCAATATAGAAGGAAAGCTGAATTCTGTTGATATACGCTGTGACAATCATTTTTCAACTTATGCTTTAGAAAGCGAAAGACAATGGAGTATTCCTGAAAATTGGGGCAAGTGCCAGCTTTTTGTTAAAGGTGAACAGGGCGTAAAATTCAACTTGATTGAGCTTGCAGCTAAACAAGTGTAATACTTTTTTTAGGCGAAAAGGTATTGAAATCTTATTTCAATACTTTATGAAAATTATGCCAGTTAATAGCGCAAGAAAGTAATAATTCACGCAAGCTTGGAATAATGGGGCTAGCTTTGTTGCCATTTTGCCAACAGTGTCCTGCACAAGCAGTCAACATTACTTTTTTATTCGGTTTAAATAAAAGAACCTTCTTTGCCGAACTGTCTTCTAATACAGCCGAGTCAATCAATGAAAACCAGCCTGAGAGGTTAGTGCGAAGACGTTTTCTTTCACCATCAACTCTATCTATACAATCTAGGATAATATGTTCACCTTGAAATACAGGGACAACTAAACCTAATAGAGAGATGTTTTTTTTGGAGAGTAATGCCAAATACCACGCATTTATTTCTTGCTCAGTTTGTCCTGCTAATGGGAGTTTACTCGCTTGTTTTGTAGACCAGCTAGCATTTTGAACATCTAATGTTAGTGGTGAAATACCTTGAGTGCTTACTTGAGCCATTGAATTTGCAGTACGGTTAATATAATAAGACAAACTTTTTAAGCGTCCTTGTACGCTTTGTAATGTGGCTGGCTCAACATTAGCAAGCACTCGTAACTCTCGCTCATAGAGCGCATTACATATTTCTGCAAAGTCATTGTTTTGCTGATTGGTTTGCCAAAGTGAAGTTTGAGACATCAATTAAGCATACTTTATTGTAGATACAAAATACAACGCCAGATAAATAAAAACCGAGTCGTTGCAGACTCGGTTCTTATATCAGTATTCAAATTGAAGCAAATAGTTCAAGAGCAAGGCACTTGCACGGAGTTGACGATAGTCAATACTTCGGACATCCTGTCCTTCGCCCTGTGAGCCAGCTTCTAACGGTTCAAAAAACGCCGCTATTGAACTAAGAAGCAAAAATTTTGATGGTTATTGACCTTTAATTTCACTTAATCCGTTATATACAGCTTTATCACCTAGAAGCTCTTCAATACGTAATAATTGGTTGTACTTAGAAACACGGTCTGAACGACATAAAGAGCCCGTTTTAATTTGACCGGCAGCAGTACCTACCGCTAAATCTGCTATTGTTGCATCTTCAGTTTCACCAGAACGATGAGAGATAACCGCTGTGTAACCTGCGTCTTTAGCCATTTTAATTGCCGCAAGTGTTTCTGTTAGTGAACCAATTTGGTTGAACTTAATTAAAATTGAGTTTGCAACACCTGTATCAATACCACGTTTGAAGATTTTAGTATTGGTTACGAATAAATCATCGCCTACGATTTGTACTTTATCGCCAAGTAAATCAGTTTGGTATTTAAAACCATCCCAGTCTGACTCGTCTAGGCCATCTTCAATTGACACTATTGGGTATTCTTTACAAAGTTCACCTAAGAAGTCTGAGAATTCATTTGAAGTAAATTGCTTCCCTTCACCTTTAAGGTCATAAATGCCTTTATCGCTATCGTAAAATTCTGAAGCTGCACAGTCCATCGCTAGAGTAACATCATCACCTAAGCTGTAGCCAGCAGCAGCAACAGCTTCTTTAATTACCGCAAGTGCATCTGCATTTGAGGCCAAATCAGGAGCAAAGCCACCTTCATCACCAACAGCAGTGTTTAAGCCTTTACTTGATAGAACTTTTTTCAAAGCATGAAAGATCTCAGCGCCCATACGTAATGCTTCAGTAAAGTTTTTAGCGCCCACTGGCTGAACCATAAACTCTTGAATATCAACATTATTATCTGCGTGCTCACCACCATTAATAATATTCATCATAGGTACAGGTAAGCTATAAACACCTGAAGTACCATTTAGGTCAGCAATATGTTCGAACAATTGCACACCTTTATCCATTGCAGCCGCTTTTGCTACTGCTAACGAAACAGCAAGGATAGCATTTGCACCAAATTTTTCTTTATTTTCAGTACCATCTAAATCAATCATGATTTTATCGATGTTAGCTTGTTCAAGTGCATTTTGACCAATTAAGGCTGGTGTAATATCATTTTTAATGGCTCCAACAGCTTTTAGAACACCTTTACCTAAATAACGGCTTTTATCGCCGTCACGTAATTCTAAAGCTTCACGCGAGCCTGTTGACGCCCCAGAAGGTGCGGCTGCACGCCCCCAAGCACCCGACTCTAAATAAACATCGGCTTCAACGGTTGGGTTTCCACGTGAATCCATGATTTCACGCGCTAAAATTTTACTGATATTTGACATTATATTTCCTTCACAAACTTAAAAAAACAAAAACCGCAGCACATGGCTACGGTTTGTAATTACTTTGAACTAGTTTAATTGCTGTTTTTGATGTTCAAAAGAAGCAGCAATAAAGCTTTCAAATAATGGGTGGCCATCACGTGGAGTCGAATTAAACTCTGGATGGAACTGCCCGGCAACAAACCATGGGTGATCCGGTATTTCAATCACCTCAACTAAACTTTTATCGGTAGATAAACCCGAGAACACTAAGCCAGCTTTGCTTAATTGTTCTCGGTAGTTATTATTTACCTCAAAACGATGACGGTGTCTTTCATTAATTGTTTCACTACCATATACGTCGCACACTTTGGAACCTTTCACAAGATGACACAATTGTGAGCCTAAACGCATCGTTCCGCCTAAGTCTGAATTTTCGCTACGGTATTCAATTTGGCCTTCTTCATCAAGCCACTCGCTGATCAAGCCAATAACAGGATGTGGTGTTTGTGCATTAAACTCAGTACTATGAGCATCAGCTAAGCTGGCAACATTACGAGCATATTCAATTAAGGCAACTTGCATTCCTAAACAAATACCCAAGTAAGGTATTTTATTTATCCGTGCATATTGAGCGGTTAAGATTTTACCTTCAACACCGCGTTCACCAAAACCGCCAGGTACTAAAATCGCATCTAAGTCTTTTAATAACTCTGTACCCTTTACTTCCACATCTTGTGAATCAATATATTTAATATTAACCGTAAGTTGGTTTTTAAGCCCTGCGTGTTTTAATGCTTCGTTTACTGATTTATATGCATCAGGTAATTCAATATATTTACCCACCATACCAATAGTAACTTCACCTTTAGGGTTCGCTTCATGATAAAGCACTTCTTCCCATTCGGTTAAGTCTGCTTCTGGTACATCTAAACCAAAGCGTTTTACTACAATATCATCTGTGCCTTGCGCTTTTAACAGTGCCGGAATTTTATAAATGCTATCAACGTCACGCATAGAAATAACGGCTTTTTCTTCAACATTACAAAATAATGCAATTTTGCCGCGTTCGGCATTCGGAATAGGTCGATCAGAACGGCACACTAAAATATCAGGCAAAATTCCAATAGAACGTAAATCTTTCACTGAATGCTGGGTTGGTTTAGTTTTAATTTCACCTGCCGCGGCTAAATAAGGCACTAATGTTAGGTGCATAAACATTGCACGGTCACGGCCTACTTCTAGCGCTAACTGACGAATTGCTTCTAAAAATGGTTGTGATTCAATATCACCAACTGTACCACCAACTTCAACCATGGCAACATCATATCCTTCAGCACCTTCAATGACTCGACGCTTGATATCGTTAGTGATATGAGGGATAACCTGAATAGTGGCACCTAAAAACTCACCTTTACGCTCACGAGCTAAAATATCTTGATAAATACGGCCTGTGGTAAAGTTATTACGCTTAGTCATTTTGGTACGAATAAAGCGTTCATAATGACCAAGATCCAGATCGGTTTCTGCACCATCTTCAGTAACAAAAACTTCACCATGTTGAATAGGACTCATAGTGCCGGGGTCGACATTAATATAAGGGTCAAGTTTCAGCATGGTCACTTTCAAACCACGTGCTTCAAGGATTGCTGCTAATGAAGCTGCGGCAATACCTTTACCAAGAGACGAAACCACGCCGCCAGTAACAAAAATATATCTAGTTGTCATGTCTACACCGATGTAAGGGAAATACAGAATTTTTTGCTTTACTTTTTTAGCTATTAAGTTGCTGTTATTAGCACTTATTTTAAGTTGATAATTAACTAAAACACAGACTAAAATTGAATAAAGCAGGACGGGACAGTATTATACTTAAAATCATGGCTAACAACAATAACTACTATTAAATCTAACTAAAAATAAGCGTTTTTATATTAAACAATAATCGTTATGATATCAGCATAACTTTTTACCTAAGTAAGCTATGACAAATCAACTAGAACTGGTTTTATCAGCCATTGATGAAATTAACCGCCAAGACAGCAATATCACTTTATTTAATAATAAAGAATATCCTAAAGAACTGATATATGGTCAACGAATGACAGCTTGTTTAACGCAACATTGGCCTCAAGCAAGTGAACTATTACAAATAGCCGTTCGCGCTCAACACATCAAACGTTGGCATCTAAAACGAAATGAATTTGAACAAGGTAAGGCTGGCTATTATCAATGGCGTATTGCTTTAGGTAAATTTCATGCTGAATTAACCGCTAAAATCATGATTGAGCAAGGCTATAACGAGAATCAAGCTGAGCAAGCTGCTTCCATTATTTGCAAAGAAAACTTAAGAGATAAAACAGCTAGTCAACTAAATTCTGATAGTCAAACCTTAGAAGATGTTGCTTGTTTGGTTTTCCTTGAATATTACTTTGATGAATTTGCGGCTAAATACCTTAAACAAGATAATGAAGCTAAAATTATTCGTATTGTGCAATTAACATGGAAAAAAATGTCTGACGAAGCTCATAATATTGCACTGAAATTAGCATTGCCTGACCATTTAGCATCTTTAGTCACTAAAGCGCTATCTTAGTAATATTTAATCAAAGTAAACGCTATTTATCAGGGAAATGATGTAGTACATCATATACCTTTAGAACAAGTGGAAGCTTTTCTAAAACAATAAAAATTATTTCATTCTATGTGGTGATTACTTACTAACAGGTAGTCGCCATAAAAATATAAAAGGTCCAATAACGAGCAAAAACACCAATAGCGTTAGCATCATATTTTGTAGCAAATAGGCCGACCAAACCACAGAAAGGATAATTGTTAGTAGTGCAATTCTTTTAGCCTTTCTAGGTATACTTCGATGCTGTTGCCATTCATGAATAAGTGGGCCAAAAGTTTTATTATTAAGTAATTTACGCTGCATTCTCGGTGACGATTTAGCAAAACAAGCAGTTGCCATAATAAGAAAAACAGTTGTGGGTAAAATAGGAAGTATTGCCCCTAATATAGCTAACCCTACACACAAAACACCCGTAACTTTCCATAAAAAAACCTTTATTTTACTACGCGTTGAAACTGGCACGGGACATTCATCCATGCTTATACTTGGTTTTACTACTGATTTCTGTTCTTGGTTTACAGCCCGTCCCATGTTTATCACCCATTTACCAGGTTAACATTAGTTTTCACTTTAACTTTATTGTTGGTGTCTCTGCTCTTTCTGATCAATAGAGTATCACTTTCAATTTGATTATTATTAATCAGTGACTTAGCTAATCGATCGTATAATAAAACATTAACCGATGCTGCTAAATTCATACAACCGACAGTAGGTACATAAACAACACTATCAGCATTATTAATAACCGTTTGGCTAATAGTGCCATCTTCTGGACCAAAAATATAAAGTGCTTGAACAGGGTGCTCAAAATGCGGCAATGGTATTGCGCCTTCAACTAAATCTACACAAATGATTTTAGTATTAGTAGGTAAACAAGCACGTAAGTGTTCTAGGCTCTCAAAGTTATCTACTGCCTTTAGTGGGATTTTATCACGGGCATTTTTAGTGTCGGTATTATGTTTTGAACCATTGAACTTTATTGCATTTGCATAACGTTGTCCGGTATAAAGTACTTGTTCAACACTATAGCAACCTGCTGCACGCATGACGGCACCAACGTTACTAGGACTTTTAGGGTTAGTTAAACCGATTGTTACATGGCTATTTTCAGCCTGTAAACGTTTTCCTAAAGCAATAGTTGATAATAAAAGTTTGGTCATTATATATCCCTGTTACTTCTCTTGCATTTTGACTTGCTGCCAATACTGCTCTAACTGTTCAAGATTATGTTGTGAAAAATCTCGCTTCGATTGTTGCACTTGTGCTTCCACGCCATGAAATCGCTTAGTAAATTTTTTATTCGCTCGGCGTAGTAAAGTTTCTGGATCTTGCTTGGCATGGCGACATAAGTTCACTACAGCGAACATTAAGTCACCCAACTCCTCACCTAAAGCTGCTTGATTAATTTCCTTAGCTTCTAGCTCTTCTTTAACCTCAAGCACTTCCTCTTCAATTTTTGCAAAAACATCATTAATATCATGCCAGTCAAACCCTACATGAGAACAGCGCTTTTGAATCTTTGCCGCTTGCGATAAGGCGGGTAAATTTTTTGGAATATCAGTAAGAATACTAAGATCCTCTTTTTTATTTTTAATTTGACGTTCTTTGATCTTTTCATTTTCCCAGTTGGCTTTTATTTGCGCATCTGAACTTAAATCAGTATCGCTAAAGACATGAGGATGGCGACGAATAAGCTTTTCGCAAACTGATGCAACAACACTGTCAAAGTCAAACAACTGCTGCTCTTGGCCAAGCTGGCTATAAAAAATCACTTGGAATAATAAATCGCCTAATTCTTTATTGAGTTCAACAAAGTCATTTTGTTCAATGGCATCAACAACTTCATAAGCCTCTTCAATGGTATGAGCGGCAATAGAAGAAAAGCTCTGTTTTACATCCCAAGGACAGCCAGTTTCAGGATCACGAAGCTGTGTCATGATCCAACGGAGTTTTTCGATTGAAGCTTCACTCTCAACATTAACGTTTAACATTTATTTTCATAACCTTTTTACTTCAACAACATCATCAAGTTGGCGGATTTTTTCTAGCACTCGTGTTAACAATTCGCTACTCGTGACTTCCATTTTAATATTCATGATCATAGTTTGTTTAGAACTATCCGTGTGACTTTCAATACCGATAATACTGACTTTTTCATTAGCAATAATCGTTGATATATCGCGGAATAATCCTTGGCGGTCACTCGCTATAATTTGTGTACTGGCTTGATAACTTTGCTTATCATCAAGCCCCCATTGCACTTCAACAAAGCGTTCTGGTTGTTGAAGTAATGCGTTAGCTAATTGTTCACAGTCTTGTCGATGCACTGAAATCCCTCTGCCTTGAGTGATAAAGCCAGAAATAATATCACCTGGTACTGGGGAGCAACATTTTGCCATATGCGTAAGTAAATTACCGACGCCAGAAACTGTAATACCGTTATTATCTCCTGTGGTATTTTTCCCAACATGAGATTCTCTGACTAAACTTTGAGGGTCAAGCTCAAGGGCTGGATTAACCTTATCCTCAAGTTGCTTGAAGTAATTAATGACTTGTTGTAAACGGGCATTACCTGAGCCAATAGCAGCGTATAAATCATCAACTGTTTTAACGTTAAAACGCACAGCCGCATCTTTAAGTAGCCTTTGATTCATCGCTAAACTGCTCAGTTTTGCCAGCTCTGTATCAAGTAATTCTTTGCCCAGAGCAAGATGTTTGTCTCGGTCTTGTAATTTAAAAAAGTGTTGTACTTTCGCCCTAGCCCTAGATGAATAAATATAATGTAAACTAGGGTTTAACCAATCACGACTTGGGTTAGGATGTTTGCTAGTTAACACTTCAACTTGATCACCCGTTTTCAATTGATGGGTAAAAGGCACTATTTTACCAAACACTTTAGCACCAATACAGCAATGTCCAACATTTGAATGAATGTAATAAGCAAAATCTAAAGGAGTTGCTCCCATAGGTAAATCAATCACATCACCCGATGGCGTAAATACATAAATTCGGTCTTCAAAAACTTGACTGCGTAGCTCATCTAGCAATTCTCCACTTTCAGCCACATCATCTTGCCACTGTAATATTTTACGTAACCAACCAATCTTATCATCAAAACTATTACTTTTACCGCTAGCCTTTCTTGATGAGGAGTTTGATGAAGAACCTTCTTTATAACGCCAGTGTGCTGCGACACCTAATTCAGCATCATCATCCATTTGCTGGGTTCTAATTTGTACTTCTATTGATTTACCTTCAGGACCAATTACAACCGTGTGAATTGATTGATAACCATTAGGTTTGGGTGTCGCGACATAATCTGAAAATTCTTTAGCCATATGCCGCCACTGAGTGTGCACTATTCCTAATGCAGAATAACAATCTTGCACTTTTTCAACCACAACACGCACAGCTCGAACATCAAATAATTGTTCGAAATCTAATGATTTTTGCTGCATTTTCTTCCAAATACTATAGATGTGTTTTGGGCGACCATAAACGGTGCCGTTAATATGCAATGCGTGCAGCTGTTGGTTTAAGCTGCCAACATAGTCACTCATATACTTTTCACGTTCAAGGCGAGTTTCATCTAACAACTTGGCAATTTTTTTGTAAACTTGTGGGTGAAGATAACGAAAAGAAATATCTTCTAACTCCCATTTTAATTGCCCAATACCTAGCCGGTTAGCTAATGGTGCGTATATATTAGCGCTTTCTTTTGCCGCTAATACCCTACTTTCTTCATCGTTATTTTTTTGTTCTCGTAAATCACATAGACGCTCAGCTAACTTAATGACAACCGCACGTACATCTTCAACCATAGCCAACAACATACGGCGAATATTATCAACATTACCTTCGCTACTTCGTTGTCTTAAACCTTTAATAGCGGCCATTTTTTCAACACCTTGGCAAAGCATAGTAATATCTTTACTAAAATGTTCTTCGACAAAGTCTTGAGTAATTATATTACTTTCTAACAAAGGGGTTAGAAAAGCAGCTAATAAAGAGTCTGAATCTAAATTAAGGCTAGAGAGAATCTCTACCATTTCCATCGATTTTAGCAAACTGACTTCTTGTTGCTGAAAAAACTGAGCAACTTTTCCCCATAAATTTTCAAGTGCTAATTGCTTTGCTTCAGACAAAGATTGCTCTATTAACCAATGTTTAAAATCTACACTGACAACTTGATGGGATTTACGCACCGAAACCATGTGTTTTCCTTTATTTAAATCTCGTTATTACGTTGAAACAATATCATAGTCTCAACATGCTTTGTTTGAGAAAACATGTCGATTAACCCTATTTTTTTTATTCGATAGCCCTTCAAAAGCAATAATTGGCTATCTCTTGCTAACGTAGTTGGTTCACAACTAATATATAAAATAGTTGAAATACCGAGTTTAATAACTTGTTCTATAGCGAATTCTGCGCCAGCTCTGGCTGGGTCTAATAAAACTTTGCTAAATTTATTTTTTGCCCATTTATTCGACAACCATTCATCATTTAAATCTGCTTGAAAAAAACGACAATTATCAATATTGTTAAAAACTGCATTGGCCGTAGCTTTATCTACCATGCTTTGCACTCCTTCAACACCGATAACACTGCTAACTTTGCTCGCAAGTGGTAAACTAAAATTCCCTAGCCCACAAAATAAATCTAATATGTGATCATTTTTCTGAGGCATTAACCAGGCAAGTGCTTGCTCAATCATAGCTAGGTTTACTTGCTGATTTATTTGGATAAAATCAGTATTAGAAAAATTAATTTGAATGTCATCAACTAAACGATAACTTAAATCGGCAACTGTATTTACCGAGCCCCTATTTTCTTTATTATTCTCTTTGTTGTTACTTACACTCTCTTGAAAATGTACATTCCACTGATTTTTTTTAGCATACTCTTGCCAGACCATACGATCCGGTTCATTTATCGCTCTTATTTGGCGCACGATCAAAGTCAACTTTATGAGTGATTCATTTGACTTACCAAGATGAAAATTTTCAAGGAGAGCAGTATCCGTGCAAATTACTTCAATATGGCCAATAGCTTTCTTGACGCTTAGTTTATTAATAAGTTCTTTTAATTCAGGGAAAATAGTATCTGCAGGTTCAACTAGCACAGGGCATGATTTAACGGCAACAAGCTGGTTAGTTGATTTTTGTCTAAATCCAATAGTTGCCTCTGAATTTTTATCAAATTGCACACCTATTCTAGCTTTACGGCGATAGCCCCACGGCGAACTCAAAATAGGCTTTTGCCATGGCAGCACGTCAATAACACTGGAAGCTATGCCAGTGCGAGAAAATAATTCAATAACTTTATTCTGTTTAAAATTAAGTTGCTGTGAATATTCAAGATGTTGTAAATCACACCCACCACAAAGAGTGAAATGTTGGCACTTAGCTACAACTCTGTTTTCACTTGCTTTATTTATTGTTAACAGTTTAGCAATTGCGTATTTATTTTTTTGCTCAACCAGTCTAATTTCAACGTTTTCATTAGGTAAAGTTCCATTAATGAATACAGGCTTATTATTGCAATATGCAACACCACAGCCATTCAAATCTAACTTTTTTATTTCTACTGTTTTTCTTTGTTTTTCTTTATTTTTAACTGACTTTTTAGTGTTTACTTTAAAAAAGTTTGCCATTATTGACTACCTAGGAGTTTTTCTTTGTTTTTTGCTTACATAAATAGCTAAAGCTGAATTCAACTAAAAAGTGTAATTTAACTAAGCATATGACATTATGGGCTTATCAGGATGATCATTTCACACTAGTTATTATACCTTAAATTTACATATTAAGTATGACAGAAAATGCATAAAATAAGCCTCAAAGACTGGGTAGTATTACTAACTATTGTACCAACAGCATTAATCAGCTTTGGCCTTGCTGGCTATTTTTCATATAACCGTAGTGCCGAGTTAGATGAATTTTTGAATTTAAGAGCCCAAAGTATTATTGAACCTTTAGCTATTACCAGTAAAGATGCTCTTATTAACAACAAACGAGAACAGCTGAGAACTATTATTAGCGCTGCACATCGCAGCCAGTCGAGCCTAATTAAAAGTATTGCTGTATTTACCTTAGATAACCAAATTTTTGTTACTAGTGCCTACCACGGTAATATTAACTTAATGCGACTAAAAGCTGGCGAAAAGATTCCTGTTTACACCCAAGGAGAGCACTCAGACGATTTCATCATATTTCGCACACCAATAAGAGATGAAAAATTCGATGATAAAAGTGAAACAAGTACCTTTGGCTATATCGCTATTCATGTTGATAAAAGTAGGATTAAATTCAAGCAGCAAAGCCAATATATCATCGCATTTACCATGGCTTTCCTTTCAGTTTTACTCAGCAGTATATTTGCTCTTAAACTTATTAGAAATGTTGCAAAACCGATCAATTCCATGGTGCATGCCATTGACCGTATCCGAGAAGGTAAACTAGAAAGCAGAGTAAGCGGTCAACTTCTCATTGGTGAGTTGAACTTTTTGAAAACAGGCATTAATGCCATGGCTCAATCATTGGGTAATTATCAAAATGAAATGCAAGGCAGTATTGATCAAGCAACAATCGATTTACGTGAAAGCCTAGAGCAGTATGAAATTCAAAATGTTGAGTTGAGTATTGCCAAGAAAAAATCTCAAGAAGCTAATAAAATAAAGTCTGAATTTTTAGCTAATATGAGTCATGAACTGCGTACTCCATTAAATGGGGTTATAGGCTTTACTCGGCAAGTACTTAAAACACCACTAAGCGATTCTCAACGAGATTATCTACAAACTATAGATAGATCCGCCAACAATTTACTGACCATAATTAACGATATTCTTGACTTTTCAAAGCTTGATGCGGGAAAAATGGTTATAGAAAGTATCCCTTTTTCACTTCGAGAATCTATAGAAGAAAGCCTCATACTTCTAGCACCAAGTGCTCATAAAAAAGAGTTAGAATTATCAATAAAAATTGATAATTCCATCCCTGACTCATTATTGGGTGATGCTATGCGCATTAAACAAATTATGAGCAACTTAGTAAGTAATGCGATTAAATTTACACAACATGGCTCTGTCGTGATTGATGTAACATTTAAAGTAATCAATGCCAAACGAGCGGCAGTAAACATAACTGTTTCTGACACGGGCATAGGGATGAATAGCGTACAACAACAAGCTATTTTCAAAGCTTTTGCACAAGCAGATCAAAGCATTACCCGTTTACATGGAGGAACTGGTTTAGGTTTGGTTATTTGCCAACGACTCGCTTATGAAATGAAAGGAGACATAGGTTTTAGCTCAAGGGAAAAGAGTGGTTCAAAATTTTGGTTTGATTTTGAATGTGGTATGAATACATTACCGCTAGCTGGTGGGCTAGAACACCTTCGTTTGGCAAATAAATCCATTTTATATTATGAACCCCACCCTCACAGCAGATCTGCTACTTATGATACTTTAGTAAATTGGCAAATGCAGGTGACTCAAGTAAACAGCACCAAGCAATTGAATGAAATACTAGCGCAAGAGAAGTTGCATGAAGACATTAATTTTGATTTTGCTTTAATTGGTCATGACCAAACAGCAACAGCACTAAGTGATTTGAAAAAAACAATAGCAAAAGTTAAACCTCAAATTGCAAATATACACTTAGCAATAAATAGTAACTCTCCCAGCTTGCAAGATGCTTTGATTGCAAGCGGAGCATTAAGTTGTTTAAGTAAACCTATTACCGCTAACAAACTCTATAGTGCTTTGTTAGCTGAACCAGAGAGTTTATCAACCCTTAGCAGAAATATATTACCTATCAAAGTACTCGCAGTCGACGATAATGAAGCCAACTTAAAGTTAATAAATGCATTATTGCTTGAGCAGGTTAGTGAAGTAGTGCTTGCTGAGAATGGAATTAAGGCTTTAGAGTTATGCCAAAATGAAAGTTTTGCTCTAATTTTCATGGACATTCAAATGCCCGTAATGGATGGAATTAGCACACTTAAAGCTATTAGAGATAATTCTTACAACGAACAAACGCCCATAATTGCTGTGACCGCACATGCTTTAAGCGGTGAGAAAGAAAAAATGCAAAAGCAAGGTTTTAATGCCTATATGACTAAACCTATAGATGAAACCATGCTTAATCATATTATTTATGAGTACTGCGATGTTAATTATTTTATAAATAGCGCTAAACAAAACTCGCCAATGCAATTAAAACCTTTATCAACTCCATCTCAAGCTGACAACATTGAAAAAATTATTGATTGGCCTTTAGCGCTTAAAAGAACTGGCGGCAAAGAAGGCTTAGCTAAAGAAATGTTAACAGGCCTGATAGATAGTTTACCCGAGAATCAGAGAAGCATTAATAGTGCGCTTATAAAACAAGATTATAATCAGTTAAAGAGCTTAATACACAAGCTAAATGGAGCTTGTTGTTATACGGGGGTACCTAATTTAACCACCGTTTGCCAAGAAATTGAAACTCAATTGAAAAAAGAGTGTCCCTTGGATAGTTTAGAGCCTGAATTTTTAGAGTTTTTTGAACAAATTGAACGGGTATTAGTGCAGGCACCTAAAGTACTGGCAGAGTTGAATAATAAAGTTTCTGCTAATATTTCTGAATTAGAGCTTTAATCGCGAATATGAATAGTAGGGGAAGTATTAATGTCACCATCTTCTGTTATTATTGCCACACCTGAACTACAAGTAAGTACAGCCAAGCTACGCCCTTGTTCATGGCGAACAAAAGACAATTCATAACCAAACTTACCTAAGCTACTCGCTGAAAATTTTTGTGCCAAGGATAGCTTATTCCACCAGATTGACTGTTCAGGTGAACGTTGACGTCTTTCAAGCATGTGCTTTTCTTGTGCTTGCATGACAACTCCTCAATGAAACTTCTTTAGACAACAAATAGCCAAACAAAATGGCTACAACTAAAGGGCAGAATGCCACGAATACTATGACCTTAGTGTAGTACAAAAAACAATCAAAACAAATCAAATATCAACTTTGTTTCACGTTTTTTACTAACCTTATGAAAGTGTGACAAAAGCAGTAGCATAAAGTTTTTCATCAGCAAGAGAAATATGCCAATGGTTAGCTTTTTGAGATCGAGCAATATCTAAAGCCCTACTTGAAAGTTTCAATATCGGTTGCCCACTCTCAAGCGTTTTTATTTCTATATGCTGAAAAGAAACACCGCTTGCAATTCCAGTGCCTAACGCTTTAGCAGCAGCTTCTTTCCCTGCCCAGCGTTTTGCAAGATATCGAACTGCATTATTCTCTGAGCTTGCTTTCATTACACAAAAATGTTGATATTCATCAGGGATCAATACCCGTTTTGCTAGGCGCTCACGAGTGGCCTCAGGCATACTAGCTATACGACTAATTTCTACAATATCAGTACCAATACCAACAATAGGCATACAAGGTCCTTTATGGTTACATTCTAGGTACTAGGCTATAGAGCTAAACTCTAGGTCTAATACTTTCCTAGTACCTTTGTCTTCCTAGCTTCTAGCTTCTAACATTAATGCTTTCATATCTCTAACTGCCTTATCAAGGCCGTCAATAACAGCACGGGCAATAATTGCATGTCCAATATTTAATTCTATAATTTCTTCAATAGCCGCAATGGGTTTAACATTAAAGTAGTTTAATCCGTGACCTGCATTAACTTTTAAACCAATGCTGTGAGCATACTTAATGCCTTCGATTAAACGTGCCAACTCAGCTTGCACAAGTGACTCGCTTACAGCATCGGCATACTGACCGGTATGAATTTCAATGTAAGGTGCGCCACTTGCTAAAGCGGCATCAATCTGAAGTTTATCTGCATCAATAAATAAACTAACTTGCGTACCTACTGCCGCTAACTTTTCAACCGCTTCAGATACTTTAGTGAGCTGACCAGCAACATCTAATCCCCCTTCGGTAGTTAACTCTTCTCTTTTTTCAGGCACTAAACAACAAAAGGCAGGTTTAACTTCACAAGCAATGGCAACCATTTCATCGGTAACGGCCATTTCAAAATTCATTCGAGTATGCAAGGTTTGTTTTAACACATGAATATCACGGTCTTGGATATGGCGTCTATCTTCGCGTAAATGTACGGTAATACCATCAGCTCCTGCATGTTCAGCAACACTAGCAGCATAAACAGGGTCAGGATAATTAGTACCTCTGGCTTGGCGTAATGTTGCAATGTGATCAACATTTACACCTAAAAGTAACTCTTTCATTTTTTTCTCTCTTATTTTATCTTATTGTCGATAATCGATACGTATTTGTTCAACTTAACATTTACCTTCTTTCAAATAATTTACGACTATTTAAAGGCTTTCCATCGAGTAAATGATTGATCACATCTCGCATTAACAGCTTAAAAGTTTGTTCTGCTTCACTATGTATAAATACTTTACCATGGTGAATATGCTGTGCAATAGTTTGCAAATGTTCTGTATTAAACCAAGGCGTATTAATACTCGCTATTGAATATTTATATGCAGGTACAAACCCTTCTTCCGCTATGTAGTAAAAGCCAGCAATATTATCACTGGCCTTGCTAAATACAGGGCTAAAATCAAATGATAAACCCAACTCTTCTAGAAGGCATAATTCAAATTGTCTTAGCTGAGGAGCAATGGGTAAATCTTCAGATAGGGATGCTAAGGTTAGCTGATATTGATTAAATAAAGCTTCACATACAATATCAGTATTTAATAATCGCACCAAAAGTTCGTTTATATAAAAGCCACTATACAGGCTGTGTCTGCTTAATGTATATGAATTGGCTCTCGCCTCAATATTGCTGATCCTTTTTAAAGAAGTATCTTTACCTTTAAAAGTAAGTTTTAAAGGTAAAAATGGCTGTATCAACCCTTTTTTAATAGAACGTTTAGATTGTCCAACATAGACAAGAGCTGAGACTTTTCCTTCATCCTCAGTTAATAACTCAACTAATTGCTGATTCTCTTGAAAAGGTCGAGAGTGAAGTACAAAAGCACGTTGTTCTATCAGTTTATTTGACATTGTTTGTTTGCGTTTTTTTGTTCAAAACTCTTAACTTTCGATTAAGATAGAGCCACTGGTTAGCCCGAATAATCATCACCATAGCCTAAGCTTCTTAAAGCACGCTCATCATCAGCCCAACCAGATTTGACTTTCACCCACGTTTCTAAAAAAACTTTACTATCAAACAAGTTTTCCATATCGCGTCTTGCTTCTTGCCCAATAGTTTTCAGCCGTTCGCCTTTATTGCCAATTACCATGCGTTTTTGGCTATCACGCTCAACCAATATTAAAGCATTGATATGGATAATGCCTTTATCATCCATTTTAAACTGCTCAATTTCTACCGTAGTTGAATAAGGCAGCTCATCACCCGTAAAACGAATAAGTTTTTCTCGAATAATTTCTGATGCCATAAAGCGGCTTGATCTATCTGTGATATGATCTTCAGGAAACCAAAAATCACTTTCCGGCAAGCTTGCTAAGCAAAGGTCACGTATGGTATCAACGCCATGACCTTTACTGGCTGAAATTGGTACAATATCCCTGAACTCATGCATTTCCCCCAGCTTTTGTAAATGTGGTAATAGAGAGTCTTTATCCGTAATATTATCTATTTTGTTAACCACTAAAATACAAGGAGAGCCACTTTTCTTAATTTTATTGAGCACTAGCTCATCATCTGGTGTCCAATGTGTCCCTTCGACTAAGAAGACAATAAGCTCGACTTCGGCAATTGAGCTCGTTGCAGCACGATTCATCAAGCGATTAATCGCTCGTTTTTCATCTGAATGCAAACCAGGAGTATCCACCAAAATAGCCTGTCTATTCTCTTGTGTAAGAATACCTAAAATACGATGGCGTGTTGTTTGCGGTTTTCGTGAAGTAATACTTATTTTTTGACCAAGCAAAGCATTAAGTAAAGTTGATTTACCTACGTTTGGACGGCCAACAATGGCAATTAACCCTGCATGGGTAGATTCATCATTCATTGCTATTTTACCTTGGTATTTTTCTGCTCTTAAGACTAGCTTGCTCTAGCTGCGCTAAAACCTGCTGTGCTGCTGCCTGTTCTGCTTTTCGTCTACTTGTACCTTTAGCAATAACCTCAGTTTTAACAACTTCAGTGATACAACGTACAGTAAAGTGTTGATTATGAGACTGCCCACTCGTATCAATAACATCATAAACAGGCAAAGGAATTTTTCGACCTTGCAGATATTCTTGTAAACGAGTTTTTGGATCTTTCTGTTCATTTCCCGGTTTAATCGAACTTAGTCGCGGGGCAAACCAATTTAAAATTAATTGTTTACACTGGGATATATTAGAATCTAAATAAACAGCGCCAATAATAGCTTCTATAGCATCTTCTAGAATAGACTCTCGTCTATGCCCTCCACTTTTGAGTTCGCCTGGCCCTAAGATAAGGTGCTCACCTAAATGAAAATCACGACCTATTTCAGCTAAAGTCACTCCTTTAACTAAACTAGAGCGCATACGAGTTAAATCGCCTTCATCATGCTTAGGAAACTTTTCAAATAAAGCTTCTGCAATAACAAAGCCTAGAATGGAATCCCCTAAAAACTCTAACCTTTCATTATGCTGACCTTTGGCACTACGATGAGTAAGCGCTTGAATAAGTAGATCTTGTTGAGTAAAGCTATAACCGATCTTTTTTGATAATCGATTAATAGTAATTGCACTAACTTGATTTTTATTGGTCATTAGTTGATTGCGCCAATACGTTCAAAGCGTACGTTTGTTGGTATCCAGCTAGGCAAAAAGCTCTCATCTGTACGTTCAAAATCAAAACTCATCCAAATAGCTACAGCTTGGCCAACTAAATTTTCTTCAGGAACAAATCCCCAAAAACGTCCATCTAGCGAATTATCACGATTATCACCCATAACAAAATAGTGACCCGCAGGAACTAAAAACTCGTCTTGAGCAGTACCGGCTTGTTGAAAATAATGTCCTGTTCTTGGCATGGTATTCTGATCATTTAAAATATTATGAGTCTTATCAAACATCACAGCTTCAAATTGATTCATACCATCTTGTGCATCAGGCCCTTGATATTTATTAGTAAAGTTATTAACAACTTGTACAAAATCCGGGCACTTAGCATCAGATTCCTGACACGCTTGCTTAATGTATAAAGACTTATTTCGATAGATAATACGATCCCCAGGTAAACCAATTACACGCTTGATATAATCAACACGTGGGTCACGAGGATATTTAAATACTACCGCATCACCTCGTTCAGGCAAACCAACCTCAAAAAACTTATTGCGGACAACAGGATCTCTTAAACCATAGTTAAACTTATTAACTAAAATGAAGTCACCATCAAGTAACGTTGGCATCATTGAACCAGAGGGAATTTGAAAAGGTTCATAGAGAAAAGATCGCAAAATCAGGACAAAGGCGATAACAGGAAAAATTTGCACCGAAGTATCAACCAAGGGTGATGGTTCTATTAGAGTAGCCAACGTTTCTGGCGTTAGTTCAACGCTACTTTGTGCTTTCGCTGTTGCTTGAGCTTCAACAGCTTTTAATTTACGTTGGGCTGCTAGATAAAACTTATCAGCAAACCATACAATGCCTGTGATCACAGTTATTGCCACTAAAATAATTGAAAAATAAACAGCCATAGGTTTCCTATTGTTAATTTTAGTTCAGTAAGCAATAAATAAAGAGTCTTCAATACTCATTGCTCCTAATATTCTTTTTAATTAATTATCTAACTTAAGTACAGCTAAAAACGCTTCTTGCGGAACTTCTACGTTACCCACTTGTTTCATGCGCTTTTTACCATCTTTCTGTTTTTGTAGTAATTTTTTCTTACGACTGATATCACCACCATAACATTTGGCCGTTACATTTTTACGTAATTGTTTTACTGTTGTACGGGCAATAACGTTATTACCAATGGCAGCTTGAATCGCGATATCAAACATTTGACGATGAATGAGCTCTTTGAGTTTATCAACTAATAAACGTCCACGTGCAGCTGAATTGTTTCTATGTGTGATCATTGCTAAAGCATCAACGCGGTCGCCATTTATCATGACATCCACTCTAACCATATCTGCCGTTTGAAATCGAATAAAGTGATAATCTAAAGAGGCATAACCACGACTGGTAGATTTAAGTTTATCGAAAAAGTCCATCACCACTTCGGCCATAGGCAGTTCATAAGTGACAGCGACTTGATTACCGTGATAGATAATATCCTTTTGCACACCACGCTTTTCAATACAAAGCGTTATAACATTACCTAAATACTCTTGTGGTACTAAAATATTCGCTTGAACAATAGGTTCACGAATTTCTTCAATGTTATTGGTAGCAGGTAAGTCTGCTGGGTTATCAATGGACAAGACGTCGCCATTGGTACAGGCAATTTCATAATTTACCGTTGGTGCTGTGGTAATTAAATCGAGATCATATTCACGAGCCAAACGCTCTTGAATAATTTCCATGTGCAACATGCCAAGGAAACCAATACGAAAACCAAAACCTAGTGCCGATGAATTCTCTGGTTCAAAGAATAAAGAGGCATCATTAAGGCTTAACTTATTCAGTGCATCTCTAAAGTTTTCATAATCATCAGAGCTGATTGGAAAAATCCCTGCGTACACTTGCGGTTGTGCTTTTGAAAAACCAGCTAATGGCTCCATTGCTTCTTTTTTCGAGATGGTGACAGTATCGCCTACCGGCGCGCCATGAATCTCTTTAATACCCGCAATAATAAAACCAACTTCACCTGTTCTTAAAATACCTGTTTCTGTTTGTTTAGGTGTAAAAATTCCTACTTTGTCAATTTGGTGAACTTGTCCAGTAGACATCACCAGCATTTTATCACCTTTTTTAACTTCACCATTCATCACACGAACAAGTGAAACAACACCTTGGTAATTATCAAACCATGAGTCAACAATTAATGCTTGTAACGGTGCATCTCTATCACCTTCTGGCGCAGGAATATTTGAAACAATGGTTTCTAAAACATCATCAATACCTATTCCAGTTTTAGCCGAACACGTAACAGCATCAGTAGCATCAATTCCGATAATATGTTCAATTTCTTCACTTACACGATCAGGATCGGCTTGAGGTAAATCAATCTTATTTAAAATAGGTAATACTTCAAGATCCATTTCTATAGCGGTATAACAATTAGCAACAGTTTGCGCTTCTACTCCCTGTCCAGCATCAACAACGAGCAAAGCACCTTCACACGAGGCTAAAGATCGAGATACTTCATATGAAAAGTCAACATGACCAGGTGTGTCGATAAAGTTCAGTTGATACGTTTCACCATCTTTAGCTTTATAATCTAAAGTAACACTTTGTGCTTTAATGGTGATACCACGCTCACGTTCTATATCCATAGAATCAAGAACTTGAGCTTCCATTTCACGTTCTTGCAAACCTCCACAATGTTGAATTAGACGATCTGAAAGCGTTGATTTACCGTGATCGATATGGGCAATAATAGAGAAATTACGTATGTTTTTCATAAATGGCTATTCAGATAAAATTTATTAATTCAAGAGTGGCGTGATTTTAACGAATTTAGCGCGCTGGGGCTATCTTTTGTTCAGAATATTCACAATGACTATCAGCTACCACCGATATTATCCAAATAAAGAGGTTTAGGTAAAACTCTCAAAATTTCCGGTTGTAGTCTTTTTTGTTTATTTGGATTGCTTTGAAGGTATTTAGCTAAACGATAGCCTAAATATCCCCCTATAATACCTATAGCTAATGCTATCAGCTCATGAGGCAATATTTCTTTTTGTATTAACCATTGACCAAAAGCAGAAAAAGAAAAAAGCCCAAAAACAGGTAATAAATAAACTTGCCAAGCACTGTGTAATACATCGATTTCAGGCACAGTTACTACAACACAATCACCAACATTAATAATCTTATCTTCCAATGAATCGGGTTTATACAGAGTAAATGAAAGTTTTTTATGGGGAATCGCTTTAGCGACTTGTCCACTTGCACAAGTATTAACTTGTGAACAGCTATTACAGGTAGATTTTACCTGACTAACGACTGTGATTTTTCCATTATTAATGGCTGTAACTGTCGCTAACTCTTCCATTAGGGTGTTACAAGCTTACGATTAAAACTCACTGAACTAACAATTTTTTTAGCCGTTTCTAATGGAATCTTTCCAACCACGCTTATTTCAATATTATTAACAACCTGACTCATCACTAGAGTCGCGCCATCATTGGCAAACTCTATGGCTCTTTGTTTCTCTTTACTTGGGTTTACATAAACAGAAATATCAACTAGACCATCATTAAAAAGCATAAACTCAACCGCTTGTTTACTTATGTTAATACGATGTCTATCTGATTTAACCGGCTCAAACCCATTAGGTAGCCAATTGACTTGCCAAGCTAAGTCCGTTTTGTTTTGCTGAGCGGTAACATCAATAATTTTGGGTAACTCTGTTGCTTGTAACTGTTTCAAATTTTCAGATATTGTGTCGGTAATTTCTAAGTGAGTAAATTGTATTTGTTCAAGTAAGCTACCTTTACGCGTAATTACTGCCAACTTTAATAGTAAACCACTTTCTTGATCTAACCAAAGCCAGTATCCAAAACGGTGCGAATCTTTGGGTACAATACGAATCAGCTGAGCTGCTCTACCTAGTACTCGATTTTTTCCAACAGAAACAAAATGATAATTACTTTCTAATACACTGATATCTTGGCCAAATACCGTAGGTATTGGGCCACTAATTTGATCTGAACTAATTGAATAAGGCGCATATTCTGGTTCAATATAACTAACAGTATTATTAATGCGCAAAATATCGCGACGAGGTCCATTTAGCAAAGCTAATATTTCAAGCTCAACATTGTTCTTAATTCCTTCATTGTCATTAGCTTGATTTTCTACAATGCCATGAAGCCAATGATAAGGCTCAGCTTGGTTATTTTTAACAACAACAAACGACGTATTAAAATTTACCTGCCGTAATGACTCAGAAAGGCGCTCTAATAGTGTTCTTGCTTGTTCTGCATCAGCGGATATAGCTGAAAAGCTAACAAATAAACTCGTAATACAAGCAAAAGAGTATGATGCAAAAGATTTCATGTTTTCTCGAAATTGTAGGCATTAAAAAAGTGAATAATTTAATTATACCAAGTTAATTAAGTTATTCACTTTTTATATAGGGGTTGTAAAACTTTAATTATCTAGTTAGTTTTTTCTAACTCAGCTTTCATTTCAATATTTGAATTTTCATCGTCACTTTTTTTCACTGCACTCAGTTTAATTTGTTGCTGATGATCTGATAACAGTGCTTGAAAACGTCTTTGTTGCTCAATTCTTTGTTCAAGAACAGCTTTTTGCTGTGACTTGCTATTTTGCTGATAATTGAAACTTACAGGATTTGCAAAGCCACCTAATGGTTTAGTTTGTACTATTTGGCTCGGTGTAATAATTTCATTAATATCAGCAGTGTTTTGTTGTACGCCAACAATCATTAATCCTGCAGCAGAAGCAGCAATGGCTAATTGACCAACAGGTTTCATAAGTTGAATGACTTTGGCTTTCAAACCACCGAAAACTTTACTATTCGATGCACTCGGTGCAAGCACCGTTGGCTCATCGGCAATGGCTGATGAAATTTGTGCAGATAAATCTAATTGCAATGTTTGTGGTATTTCATTACGCATCACATCACCAATCAAATGATAGCTTTGCCATGTATTTGCTAAGTGTTCATCCTTGAGCATTTCATCAATTGCCTGCTCTGACTCTTGGTCAGGAACACGATAATTATCAACTATCGATGATATTGTCTCAAACTTACTTTCACTCATACTTTAACCTTTTAATTCGCACCTAAATTGGTACTAAAAATTGATAAATTCTTTTCTAATTAACAGCGTTAACAATTCGCCATTACTAAAGTTAAACTTTTAATAGTGGCGTAATTTTTTTATCTATTGCATCACGTGCTCTAAAAATTCGCGAACGTACAGTGCCAACAGGGCACTCCATAATAGTCGCTATTTCTTCGTAACTTAATCCTTCAATTTCTCGAAAGTTTATAGCAATTCTCAGATCATCAGGCAATTGCGCTATAGTATCAAAAATAACTTTTTTAATTTCTTGGGTAAGCAATATTTTTTCAGGTGAGGCATTTTCTCTTAATGCATCGCCACCATCATAAAATTCTGCATCTTCCACTTCAACATCATTGCTTGGTGGTTTACGCCCTAAAGCAACACTATGGTTTTTGGCACAGTTTACCGCTATGCGATATAACCAAGTATAGAATGCACTTTCCCCTCTAAAATTGGGTAAGGCACGGTAAGCTTTAATAAAAGCTTCCTGCACTATATCAGGTACATCGCTGTGATTACTTACATAACGTGACACTAAATTAGCCACTTTATGTTGGTATTTTGTTACTAACAGGTTGAAGGCGTTTTTATCGCCTTGTTGCACCCGCTCAACCAATACTTGGTCGACGTTCTGTTCGCTCATTTGAGCCTTTTCTCCTAAATATACCCTGTGAAATTTCAGGGTTAAAAATCACTTTACACATTTGGCTCATAACAAACGCATCAATTAAGACTACGCATTTTAGAAAAAGTTCTTTTTTATTTTATTTTTTTTATATTTTAGACTTATTCATGTTTATTAACCCTATTATCAATCGTTAATAAACGTTAATATCGCACTATAATACCTGATTATCCTTTATATATGAATCAACAAAACAATTGTGACGTTTTAATTATTGGCAGCGGCGCTGCCGGTTTAACACTTGCATTACATTTAGCAAAGAGTGCTGATGTAGTTATTTTAAGTAAAGGGCCGTTAAATGAAGGATCAACTTATTATGCCCAAGGTGGCATAGCCGCTGTGTTTGATGAAAATGATAGTATTCAAGCGCATGTATCAGACACTATCATTGCGGGTGCAGGCTTATGTGATGAGAGTGCAGTTCAATACACTGCAGAAAATGCAAGGGCTTGTCTTGATTGGTTAATTGAGCAAGGTGTTGATTTTGATAAAGAAGATGAAATCAACGGCGAACAAAAATATCACTTAACTCGCGAAGGCGGCCATAGCCACCGTCGTATTCTTCATGCTGCGGATGCAACTGGCAAGGTTATTCAAACAACTTTAGCCCAGCGAGTTAAGCAACATTCACGTATTCGTGTATTTGAACGCTACAATGCCATTGATCTTATTTGCGAAAAAACCACCAATAATAGTAATATTAAACAATGTATTGGTGCCTACATCTGGAATAGAAACACCGAAAAAGTTGAAAGTATTTCTGCCCAAAAAACTATTTTAGCTACTGGCGGCGCGAGTAAAGTGTATCAGTATACTTCTAACCCTGATGTTGCCAGTGGAGATGGTATTGCTATGGCATGGCGCGCGGGCTGTCGCGTAGCGAACATGGAATTCAATCAATTTCATCCTACTTGTTTATTTCATCCTGATGCAGGAACTTTTTTATTAACGGAAGCGCTACGTGGTGAAGGGGCAAAATTAAGGCGACCTGATGGTAGCCGGTTTATGCCCGCATTTGATAAACGTGCTGAATTAGCCCCACGCGATATAGTTGCACGTGCGATTGATTTTGAAATGAAACGCTTAGGTGTTGATTGCATGTATCTTGATATAAGCCATAAATCTAGAGATTTTATCAAACAGCATTTCCCAACTATTTATCAGCGCACTAAAGATTTAGGTATAGATATAACCAAGCAACCTATGCCAATTGTACCTGCCGCACATTATACTTGCGGTGGCGTTATGATAGATCAGCATGGTAAAACAGATATTCATCAACTTTATGCCATTGGAGAAATGTCGTACACAGGGCTACATGGTGCCAACCGTTTAGCTAGTAATTCATTGCTTGAATGCTTAGTATATGCGCGCGCCGCTGCACTAGAAATTAGTGCATCGTTAGAGCAAAACAATTGCTTTAAAAAGCTACCCGCATGGGATGAAAGCCGAGTAACTGATTCAGATGAAGAAGTGGTTATTCAACATAATTGGCACGAATTACGTTTATTTATGTGGGATTATGTCGGTATTGTCAGAACAACTAAAAGGCTTGAACGAGCATTACACCGCGTTGAGTTATTACAGCAAGAAATACAGGATTATTATAAACACTTCAAAGTCAGTAATAATTTACTTGAGTTAAGAAATTTAGTGCAAGTAGCGGAGTTAATAATTCGCTGCGCCCTTGAGAGAAAAGAGAGCAGAGGTTTGCATTACACCTTAGACTATCCAAATACTTTAGCCGAAGCTAAACCAACGATACTTGTCGCTAAAAGTGATTCAAGTAAAAGTTTAGTACCTAAGATTGAGAATTCAGTTGAGAGTTTAATTGAGAAATAACCCTCGATATGCGAGAGAAGTCTTGCTGACTTAGACTGTCACGGTAAATAAAAAATCTTGTTTTGGAGTTGTTATTTTTAGCATTAAACATTGAACCCACAGCTGTTATTGGTTGTGCTGTCATTGGTTGTAAAGTCAACCAACACCCTAAAAAGCTAAAGCGACTACTTGCTTGCAATTGATAATATTCAATGCCATCAAAAGAGCAAAGTCCATGGCTGTCCAGTTCAAACATTGAAACAATCACAGACGAAGAACGCCTATCAACTAACAACAAACCTAGTAACACAAAAAAAATCACTGTCATTGCTAAGGCAAGATGATAAGCATAAGTAAAAAACACTAATGGTAATAATACAAAAGCAAGCGCACTTCCCGCATAGAGCAAGGCTCTATAGCGAGACTTTTTAACACATATATTATACTTTGACGCGGTTGAGAATAAATTGCACCATGGTGTTAAGTTCGCTGTCTTCACAGGTTTTATGTCCCATAAACCAAGCAAATAAATCCGGATCTTGCTCAGTAAGTAAACGTTCAAAAATTCGTTGATCTTTTGCTAATAAGTCATCATAAGCTTCATCAACAAAAGGAATAAAAAGTATATCTAATTCTAGCATACCACGACGACACGCCCACTTTAGTCTAGCCTTGTTGACCACAGGTTGAGAGTCAAACTCTTGAGAATTTACTGCTGTTGACATATTAATTTACCTAAAAAATAAAAGTAGCCCTTTTTGCTGAGCATAGTGTAACAATAACACCAGTTTCCTCGCCAATTAATTGTGTGTTTTTTTATTTAAACTTGATTTATTACTTGAATTAACGCTAATTCACCCTTATTTATCTCTTATATCCATGATACTAACCACTGTGTAACTTTCTCTTATGTCAATAAATCTTGAAGTAAACTTACCTTCTCTTGAACAATTACCCAATACTTACTTAGTTTCATTATCACATTATAGTGCTATTTCAATAGTTGGTGAAGAACAAAGCAAATATCTACAGGGACAAGTTACCTGTGATGTGACGACAAGCACAGAGCACAGTTTGCTTGTTGGTGCGCATTGTAATGCTAAAGGTAAAGTATTTAGTGCCTTTCGTTTGTTAAACAGAGACTCCGCTCATTTACTGATTCAACCTAAAACAAGTATTGATTCTTCCATAACAGAGCTTAAAAAGTTTGGTGTATTTGCCAAGGTTGAGATTTCAGAAACAAATGAATTAGGATTTTTCGCACTAGTAGGTGTAGATGCAGCAAAACTATTGCAAAGCAGTTTCTCTCGTATTCCTGATAGTCTAAACCCTGTGGTGCAATCAGATTCAACCACCCTCGTTTATATAAGTGGCAAACAGACACGTTATTTATTAATTGATTCTACTGAAACGTTAGAGAGCGTTTTGGTTGATTTGGATTTACCTGTTTACAATAACGCAGTGTGGGATTTACTTGAAATCAGCGAAGGTTTTGTACAACTTTCTAATAAAAGTAGCGGTGAATATGTACCACAAATGCTTAACCTGCAAGCTGTTAATGGCATCAGTTTTACTAAAGGCTGTTATTTAGGCCAAGAAACAGTAGCGCGTATGCAGTATTTAGGAAAAAATAAAAAGGCACTATTTTCATTATCCTCTACTTTGAATGATCCGATACAAAGTGATGTGGTTATCGAAAAACAACTGGGTGAAAACTGGCGTAAAGCTGGCGATATATTATGTACTTATCAAGCAGATGATGGTAATTGCTACTTTCAAGCCGTGCTAAGTAACGACATAGACAGCTCTACTCAATTAAGAATAAAATCACAACCAGAGTCTAAAGTGCTAATCAAAGCACTGCCTTACGCTCTAACAGCCGAATAATTTAAGAAACGTTAACTTTACACTTAACTCAAAATAAAGTTTAAAACACAATTTAAAAAATGGACAAACAAATGAAAATCACCAACAAGTCAGTAGTAGTAATGCACTATGCAGTATCAGACAGCGAAGGCACATTAATCGATAGCTCTTATGATCATAAGCCTATGGCTATTATTCAAGGCACAGGCTATTTAATTCCAGGTCTTGAAGATGCATTAATAGATCATCAAGTTGGTGATAAGTTTGAAGTATCGGTAAGTGCTGAACAGGCTTACGGTGATCGCCATGACGAGTATGTACAAACCGTGCCAAAAGAATTGTTACAAGGCGTTGAAGATTTAACTGTTGGTACTCAGCTTCGTGCTAGCACTGATGATGGTGAGCAAACCGTTATTGTGATTGATGTGACGAGTGATGAAGTAACCGTTGATGGTAGAGATTTTAGACGTTCGAGAAGCGACTGAAGAAGAGCTTGCTCATGGACATGTTCATGCTGAAGGTGAAAGTTGTGGTGGTAGTCATGACAAAACCGAAGAAGCGTAAAAAGTGGGGTGTGATGATAATGGCGGTTGTGGTTGCTACTACTAAAAAACAACTTTCAATGTGAAATGAAATAGCAGGTTTCAGCAACCTGCTTCAAACAGTGAATATGTGTATTCGTAACTCGCTACTAGAAACTAGTCTCTAACATTTAATCTTTAAAATTAGTAAACTGAAACGATTGTTCTAAATCTGCTTTTCGCACAGCTTGCATTACTGCTTGTAATTCATCACGTTTTTTTCCTGTTACCCGCACTTGTTCACCTTGAATCTCGCCGCTTGCACTTTAAATTTTTCGGCTTTGATTAGCTTAACAACTTTTTTGGCGACGTCTTGCTCAATCCCCTCTTTGAAGGTAACTTGCTGGCTCCAATTTTTGCCTGTCGCTGAAGCATCACCTACAGTCATCGCTTTAGCATCAACGTTACGTTTAGTTAATTGGCTACGTAACATGTCACACAGTTGTTTCAGCTGAAAATCACCTTCAGCTTTCACCGTTACAATAGGTTTTTTCCACTCAAAACTTGCCTCTACCCCACGAAAATCAAAACGAGTACTGAGTTCACGGTTAGCATTTTCTATCGCATTACGTACTTCTTCTAAATCAGTTTCAGAAACTATATCCATTGATGGCATAATTTTTTCTCTTATTGTCTATATAATTTTTTTTATTATACCCAAACATCACAGGCATGGTAATATTCTCACAACATATTTTCACCTCAAAATATTTGTGAAAGCACAACATCACCTGATCTTCTTTATACTTATTGTGACTGGCGCTAGTTTACTGTTTTTTTCCAGCGAACTATTATTGCCTGATGCAATCAAAAAGTTAATATTTCGCTCACCTCAAATAGATACTATTGGTCACTTTATTGGATTTTTCGTTTTAACCTGGCTCGTTTCTTCAATTTTAAAGTTCTCATTACTAAACACCCTATTCACATTAAGTTTTTATGCTGCATTAAGCGAGTTAGGACAATATTACTTAGGGTTTCGTAATGCTGAGTTCAGTGATTTTTTTGCTGATATTGCAGGGGTTAGCCTGTATCTATTTCTTAAGTATACGTATTTAAGGTATAAATTATTCACGCTAAAAAGAATAATACAGGTAAGAGAATCTGCAAAAGTGAAACTAAATCAATGAATATTGTTATTATTGGTCAGGGCGCAATGGGGTTGCTTTGGTATCATCATATTCTGCAACTGATAGAAAACAATGGTGAGTACAGCAAAGCGCAACTGCACCTATTACCTTCGAGCAGAGCAGCTTCAAACTCTTCATATTCAAAAAAAGCAACACCACAACATGAGCAATATTCTTTTACTGATAAAAGTAACATAGAGCATCACGGTAAAATTAGTTTCGCTAAACCTGAAAACATTCAAATGGCTGACATTATTATCCTGTGTTTGAAATCATTTCAAATATCTTGTGCGCTAAAAAAAATATCGGACACATTGAAAAACAGTGCAAGTATTGTTTTGGCTCATAACGGTATGGGGACATTATCCGAACTAGAGCAACGTATCATTAAACGGCATAATATTTACACGTTACTCACCACACACGGTTGCCTTCGTTCAGCTCCTTTCACCATAACTCATACTGGTGTTGGTTCAACTGATATAGGATTACTTTCAGGTGTTACTGATTTAGCGCAGCAGCAATCACTTACGCTATTACTAAATACTGCACTTCCTAAGGTAAAATACCATAAAGAAATAAAACACAAACAATGGCTAAAATTGGCAATTAACTGTGTCATCAACCCATTAACAGCCATAAATAATATCGAGAATGGCCAAATAAACAATGCTAAATATTTACAAATAATAATAACATTGCTTGAAGAAATTATTGCCGTTGCAAATGCTGAAGGTGTGGAATTAGATCTAGGTGAACTAAAACAAACCGTAAAAAAGGTAGCACAAGCAACAGCTAAAAACAGCTCATCGATGCGCTGTGATGTATTAGCTAACCGCGCCAGTGAAATAGATTATATTAATGGTTACATTCATCGCTTAGGTATAGAGTATGATATTGCCACACCTGAAAACACCAAGATGTGGCAAGCAGTCCTTCGGCAAGCTCAGGATAATCGGTAAGTGCTGAGACCGAAATAAAAGTAATTATTAAGGGCGATATACCTTAACATTAGTAAAACCATTATCGATTAAGTACAAGGCCTGCAACTTACTCATCACACCGTGATCACAATAAAGTAAATAATCTTTATTCATATCTAGATCACCAAATTGCGTTGCTAATTTATAAAATGGAATATGCTTAACTTCAACGTGATCAAATTCTAATGGGTTCTCTTCTTCTTCTTCAGGACTCCGAATATCTAGAACAACGGCGTTATCACTAATATCATCCACCAACTCTACTGCATTGATTTCTTCTTCTGTCTCTTTACCAATATCACGAATGTCAAACACACGCGTTTCACTGACAACTTTATCGAGAATAGCAAAATCAAAATTATCTTCTTCCGCTTCGACTTTAGAAATAACAGCTTTTACCGTGGGTTTTTTTGAAATAACACCACAATATTCAGGAATCGTTTTAGAAAAATCTTCAGTGCCGATTTTACGAGCAATATCAATGATATCTTGCTTATCATATGCCGCTAATGGACGTAAAATAAGCGTATCCGTAACACGATTAATAACATTTAAGTTAGTGAGTGTTTGACTGGATACTTGCCCTAAACTTTCACCAGTCACTAACGCTTGAATTTTACCCTTTTCAGCAATTTTACTCGCTGCACGTATCATCATACGCTTGAGCACAACACCCATCTGACCGTTTTCTACATTTTCTAAAATTTCTGCAACAACAGGCTCAAAGTCAACCGCGAAAAACTTAATTTTGTGAGATGCTCCAAACTTATTCCATAAGTAATAACTTATCTGTTTAACACCTACTTCATGTGCAGAGCCACCAAGATTAAAAAAACAATAGTGAGTTCGAGCACCTTTTTTGATCATTTGATAGCTAGCAACACCAGAATCAAAACCGCCAGACATAAGTGATAAAACATCTTCTTGTGTGGCAATTGGGAAACCACCTAAAGCTTGATGGCGCTGGGTTACAATGAATAAGTCTTTATTTTTTATTTCTAAACGAACTGTCACATCAGGTTTTGTTAGTTTAACTTTGGCACTTTCTACTGCTTGATTTAAACCACCACCAACGTATTGCTCAACCTTCAGAGAATTAAAGTCATGATTCCCCGTTCGCTTTACTCGAACGCAGAAGGTTTTATTTTCAATAGTTTTGGCGTGAACTGCTAAGGTTTTTTCATAAATATCGTGAACATCAACAAAGTCGGTTTGCTGAACTTCTAAAAACATCGGCACCCCAGGGATACACTTAAGAGCTTCCACTAAGCGTTCACGGTTTTCAGGACTGTTATCTTTGGTATTTACTTCAACGTTATCCCAATTCATTCGCGTAGTAACTTGTTCGTCAACACGGCGTAAAACATTTTTAATGTTCGATTCTAAAATCTTAGTAAAACGTTTACGAACAGGGCGAGATTTAATGGTGATTTCAGCTTGCAGCTTTACGATAAATTTCATCGATAATGGCCTAAATAATAACGGTTGGTAATTGGCGCGCATTATATACTCAAACACTACTAAGATACAGTGTTACTCTTTCCCTAGTAAGCTATGAACTACACTAATTGTAGCTCATAGCTTTGCTAGCTATTGTATCACTTGAATAGGATCGCTTACTTTTGCTTTACCTTGATTAATTGAAATTTCAACCCGACGATTTCTCCGACGATTTAAAGCATTAGTATTAGGCACTAACGGACGAGTGTCAGCATGCCCAGCAACCACTAATCGAGTTTGATCAAAACCTGCTACTTTAATCATCTCATGAGCAATGGCAACAGCTCGCTTGCTTGATAAATCCCAGTTAGAATCAAACAGCTCAGAATCTACACCTCGGTTGTCAGTATTACCTGAAATCATTATTTCACCAGGCATAGTATTTAACAGCTCACCAATCTGCCTAATAATAGGCTTAAATTGTGGTTGTAAAAAAGCAGATCCCGATGGAAATGAACCATTTTCTCGAATGCGAATAATAACCTGTTGCCCTAGGGATTCTAATTCAATAGCACCATCTTGAATCTGCTTCTCAAGTTGCTCTGCAACTTTTTTAACAAGATCATTTACTTGTTCTTGAGCAGCATTTTCCATTTGTTCTTGAGCTTTTTGTAGAGCCTGTGCAGATAGTGCATCTTCAGTGTTTTGTGATTGACCACCACGCTCTGTACCGCGCTGTTCTTGACGGCCACCAGCAGAAGTTTCATCTCCTGCTTGAAACTCCAACATTTGTTGAGTCATTTCCATCGTTTGTTGTTGAATTAGCTCAATTGGTGTCGGCTCTGGCTTACCCGGACGAAATTCTTGAGCGATAATACTCGTACCTTTGGGAATATCCTTTACTTCAATTTTGTTCTGCACACCAAACGCAAACTTCATTGAGCCTGCTATTTGTTTAAATTTCAGCACATCCATTTCAGAAAAAGACAGTAACAATACAAAGAAACACATCAATAAAGACATCAGATCTGCGAAGGTCCCCATCCAAGCAGGTAACCCCGGAGGTGGACATTTACATTTTTCTTCAGCCATACGTCCCCCTATGAATAAATTTCAGGCTACTCATCGTCAGTAGTGCCAACATTACGCTTACCTTCTGCAAGGTAATTCTTCAATAAGCCTTCAATAACACGAGGGTTTTGACCATCTTGAATACCTAAAACTGCATCAAGTACTAACTCTTGATTCATTTTTTCTTCGGCCAGTCGGAGTTTTAATTTAGAGGCAATTGGAATGGCAATAACGTTAGCTAAAAAGGCACCATAAAGTGTTGTTAATAAGGCTACCGCCATCGCTGGACCAATGGACTTAGGATCATCCATATTTGAAAGCATAGCAACCAAGCCTATTAAGGTACCAATCATCCCCATTGCTGGAGCAACATCAGCTAATGCCATCATCATATCGGAACCAGTTTCATGACGTTCAGTGGTTAAATTAATGTCTTTTTGCAAGGTAGCGCGTACTACATCGGCGTCATGACCATCAACAAGCATATCAACGCCCTTTTGCATAAAAGGGTTAGTGATCTCTGCTTCCTCTAGTGCGAGAAATCCCCCTTTGCGAGCAGCATCTGCCATATCAACCGCTTTTTCAATTAACTCTTCAGGCTTTTCTAATTTAAACATGAAAGCCTTGGCAATAATTTTACCCATCCCCAAGAATTGCCCAAGATTATAATTTGATAGCACAATAAAAAGCGAACCACCAAAAACAATAATAACTGATTGAGTATCAGCAAACATCATAATATCGCCAGAAAGCAACATCGCCATAATGAGTAAACCCACTGCACCGACAATACCTATTAACGTTGCTAAATCCACAAAACTCTCCTAAAACTGCAAAACCCAACTCATACCAATAAAATAATAGTACATTATGACCAAACTAATCGCCATTACTTATATTGTTTATAAGTTTATATCGCCCGTATAGTCAATAACTTAATAGCTAAGTTATAATAATATTAACCGAAATATATGTTAGCTACGTTGACCATTGTGCTTAGCTAAGGTAAGTTTGCGCCTAGAGTTTGAACAGAGTAAAAATGATGGCGAAGAAAAAATTAGAAAACCTAACTTTTGAAGAGTCCCTTAACGAGTTAGACACTATAGTGCAAAACTTAGAGCAAGGAGACTTAGACTTAGAAGAGTCGATGACGCTATTTGAGCGAGGCTTAACCTTAAGTAAACTAAGTCAAAACAAGCTTAAAACAGCTGAACAAAAAGTGAAAATTTTACTTGAACAAAATGGTGAGCAACAACTTCACGATTTCGACTTATCTGGGAATGAATCATCCTCCGGTGACCTTTCGTGAGTAGTTTAGTTAACCATGATATTTTACAACAGCGCGTCAACCTGTTTTTAGAACAACAACTTGCACAACTTATTATTAATGATGAAAAGCTTCATCAAGCGATGAGCTATGGATTATTAATTGGTGGCAAACGCATACGTCCATATCTAGTTTATATAACAGGAGAAGCATTAGGCGTCAGTTTAAATGACCTTGACGGAATCGCTGGAGCATTAGAGTGTATACATGCATACTCCTTATTGCATGATGATTTACCCGCTATGGATGATGATGATTTAAGACGTGGTAAGCCAACATGTCACAAAGCTTTTGATGAAGCAACAGCAATTCTTGCTGGTGATAGTTTACAAACACTCGCCTTTGATATTCTTGCTAATCATAATTTTTCAGAAGAAATAAAACCTAAACAACTTAAATTAATTCAGCAATTGATCACAGCTACAGGTTATCAAGGTATGTGTGGTGGCCAAGCGCTTGATTTAGCCGCAACGGATAAAATAATAAATTTAGAACAGCTAGAGACTTTACACTCATTGAAAACTGGCGCATTACTTGAAGCCTCTGTATTAATGGCAGCAGAATGTGCCGAGCACATATCAACACAAGACAAACAAGTATTAAAAGAGTATGCGCAACTTGTCGGTTTAGCTTATCAAGTACAAGACGATATTATTGACATAACATCAACCCAAGAACAGCTTGGAAAGCCCAGTGGTTCAGACCTTGCTTCAAATAAAAGCACTTACCCTGCTTTGCTTGGTTTACAGGGCGCACAACAAAAAGCTGAAAACTTATTTCAACAAGCACTTCAAGCTTTAGCTCGTTTGCCTTACAATACGCAATCCTTGGCTGATTTTGCTACCTTCATTATTAAGCGTAGCCATTAAACGAAGCCATTAATCAGTTAAAATATAAAAACAAATATAGAACAACTATGACAACAAACCTTGCTGATTACCCATTACTAGCTCAAATAAATTCCCCTAAAGACTTGCGAAATATTTCTCAAGACCAATTACCGCGAATAAGTAATGAGCTGCGTAGTTTTCTATTGAATTCGGTTAGTAAAAGTAGTGGCCATTTCGCTTCTGGCTTAGGCACAATAGAACTGACTGTTGCCTTACATTATGTCTATAATACGCCTTTTGATCATCTCATTTGGGACGTTGGTCATCAAGCATACCCCCATAAAATTTTGACCGGTCGTCGCGATCAACTTCACACGATTAGACAAAAAAATGGTTTGCACCCATTCCCTTGGCGTGAAGAAAGTGAATACGATACATTAAGTGTTGGTCACTCAAGTACATCCATTTCAGCTGCATTAGGCTTATCTGTAGCAGCGGAAAAAGAAGGACAAAATAGAAAAACAGTTGCCGTAATTGGTGATGGTGCGATGACAGCAGGCATGGCCTTTGAAGCGCTTAATCATGCAGGTGATATTAATAAAGACATGTTAGTCATTCTCAATGATAATGAGATGTCTATTTCAGAAAATGTCGGCGCGTTAAATAACCATCTTGCAAAAATGCTCTCTGGTAGCCTTTATACTGGTATTAGAGAAGGTGGTAAGCGCTTACTAAAAAACATCCCTCCCATTAAAGAATTAGCAAGCCGCGCAGAAGAGCACCTTAAAGGTATGGTTGTACCTAGTACCTTTTTTGAAGAACTTGGCTTTAATTATATAGGCCCAATTGATGGCCATGACGTTAACGGTTTAGTTGATACCATCAAAAACATGCGCAATTTAAAAGGTCCACAACTACTACATATTGCCACCAAAAAAGGTAAGGGTTATCACGCTGCAGAACAAGACCCAATAAAATATCATGCTGTGCCTAAGTTTAACCCTAGTGATGCTAACTTACCTAAATCTAAACCGTCTCTACCTACTTATTCTAAAATTTTTGGTGATTGGTTATGTAAAACAGCCGCTATTGATAAAAAGCTAGTCGCGATTACACCTGCGATGCGTGAAGGATCGGGCATGGTTGAATTTAGTCAACGTTTTCCTGATCAGTATTTTGATGTCGCCATTGCTGAACAGCACGCAGTAACTTATGCGGCAGGGTTAGCCATTGGCGGTCAACATCCTGTTGTGGCAATCTACTCAAGCTTTTTGCAACGAGGTTATGATCAATTAATTCATGATATTGCGATTCAAAATTTACCCGTAATGTTCGCAGTAGATAGAGCAGGTATTGTTGGTGCTGATGGTGCAACTCACCAAGGTTCATTCGACTTAAGCTTTTTACGCTGTATTCCCAACCTCGTGATTATGGCACCTGCTAATGAACGTGAATGTCAGTTAATGCTAAATACTGGCCACAAATCGACCTCTCCTACTGTGGTACGCTATCCACGCGGAAAAGGTACTGGTGAAGCTTTACCTGGCGTTGATGAAGTAATAGAAATTGGTAAGGGTAGAGTTATTGTAGAAGCTAAAGCACAAAATCAAAAAATAGCTATTTTAAGTTTTGGTACCATGTTAGCTGAATCACATAAAGCGGCTGTAGAACTTGGTGCCACACTCGTCGATATGCGCTTTGTGAAACCACTTGATACTGAACTGATTGATAAGTTGCAAAAGAGTCATGACACGATTGTTACCGTTGAAGATAATGCCATTGCGGGGGGCGCAGGTTCGGCGGTAAATGAATATATTCTTTCACAAGGAGTAGCAATCAGAATATTAAATTTAGGTATTCATGATCACTTTGTTAAACATGGCACGCAAGAAGAAGTCCATCAAGAGCTAGGATTGGATAGCCAAGGGATAATCGCTAAAATTAATAACTTTATAAGTTAACCTGATCTCGGCTTAATTTAAGCTTACATGACTGGATTTTATTTCTCTGCGTGGCGTCGCCATTGTGAAACTAGCCAAGAAATAATCTCCAATTAGGTGTTAATAGCCTCTCTTACATGCTGACATAATTACTTCTCATACCACAAAGCTGCCTTAATCTTGCCTTGAACTTAATCAGAACAACGAAATATAAAACAGGCATTTGTGGTTTAATCGAAAGCTGTATTCGCAGTTAACATCAGAGGAAATTGGTAAGGCATTCGTTATGTCTGAAGCGTGGTTAGAAGTAATTCAAGCAAACGGATACTATTTTGAAGGATAAATAGGCGATAAATGTTACAGATAATAATTTACGTTCAACTTAGTTTGTTATTCATTTTGACTTCCCAAGCACGGGCTGAGACGTTAAATATAGCCTCAGATATTTGGTGCCCATATATTTGCGATAATGACAAAGAGCCAGGGATTTTAGTGGAGATTTTAAACGAAATAGCCAAGGTTAAAAAAATAACTATTCACTTTGAAACTATTCCTTTATCACGTTCTCTTATTTTAGCTAGTCGCTCTGAGGTAGACGTAGTGTTAGCTATTACAGAGTCTCATGCTTTTGATTATAAGTTACAGCGAAGTAGAGAGTATTATGGAGGTTGGCAGAATGATTTTTATATCAGTTCAAAAAGTGGTTGGAACTCAAATAAACTGGAAGACTTGGAAGATTTTTTCAAGGTGGGTGAAACTTTAGGGATAATTAAAGGGTATGAATATGGCATAGTCATTGACAACTTAATCCTTAAATATGCGACTAACATTTTTCAAGCTACAGGGAATTCACCACTGGCTAAGAATATAAAAATGTTACAAAAAGGACGCATTTCAGCACTGTTAGACTCCAGATATAATGTTGAATATGAAATTAAAAAAAACAGTATTGTTGACATAATTCATGCAGGCAGCGAAGGTGGTTTTGTGCCTTTGTTTTTAGGTTATTCACCAACGATAGCCCCTGAAATAATTAAAAATATTGATAATGGACTTCTATTAATTCGCAGCAATGGCATTCTAATAAAAATCTTAGCAAAATACGGAGTACCTGATTGGCAACAACCAATTTAAATTTTGGGTAAAATAAGTTAAAGAGTCTAAAGGCTTGATATCAATTATTTTCAAACGTCATATCTAAACGTCCGTAATTAGCTGTGAGTTCTGCTGGTCAAATTCTTACATGTTGAATGAAAAGCTTTCGGCATTAATTATAAATAAGGCTATTAACTCATTAATATTTTAATGAGTAAATTTTTAATTAACTCTGATGTTCCTGCTTCAAATTTAACCCCAATCATATGAAACTTGCTTGAGGTTCTAATGTTACAAACTTTTCCTTCAATGGATGTGAATGCTTCAAAAGATTTATCAGGGATTGAAAAACAAAGGTTATCTCCTTCTACTTTATTGAATTTTTGGTCTCTTTGAACTTTCAATAAACAACCATCTATAGATATGTTTACTAAGATCCCTTTAATTTTATCTTCATTAATTACAGTTTCAAAATTTAACTGCGTTTCTATTCGGGTTCTTTTTCGTAAGTTTTGTAAAGCGACTTGCTTCGGAATGTTTAGCACTAACATTTTAGTGGGTACTTTGATAATTTGCTCTATAGAAGTGATAAATGCAATGACAGATCCTTCCTTACCTTCAACCAAACTACGAATAGTACATGCGACTCCTTGTTTGATATAACTAGAAAGTTCTGAGCCTTTACCTAAGTTAGGTAACTGAATAAGGATAAATTGATTGGGTAAAAAGCCAACATAAACACTTTTAAATTTAATTTTTTTTGTGGATAGTATCGATAGCTCGACAATTATTGAAGAGCCTGAAATAAGCATTGATAGTGAATTTGTTACTTCTTCTTCATGAGTCATAAATCTTCCTGAATATACTTCATATATTTGTGTAAGCGCGATCAAAACATAACAGTTGTACGGTTTAAAAAGCCACTATTTTTCCATCAATGTTGTTTCTGTTATTTTTAGATGATTTTGATCAAACAAAAAAAATTTAACAACTATTACGCAAATCGTAGATCAAGTCATAAATATCTCTTACAACTAACGCCTACTCTTCCCTCAGACAGCCCAAGACGTTTTATATCGTTAGTAAAACTACAATACATGATGTCTTTGTTAAAATACAAGTTTTAGCAGTTATGGCCGACTGCGTGAGCTCAGGTTGGGCACTAATACCATGTGCCTACAAATGTCTTCTCTGCAGACCAAATTGTCAGTTTAAATAATACTCTGCTCTTAATTTAATAAGCTAAAATCAAGATAAATTCAACTAAAAAGGGAAGATGATTAATCACCTTCCCTTTTTAATTCAATCTTAGCTATCGAAATAGTACGACAAAACTATAAATTTTCTACATCTATTCTATTTTGTAAGTTTACTTCAAGTGCTGCCTTACGTTCACGTTCTTGACGTTTTTCGCATGGATTATCACAATTACATTCTTTTTCAATGCCAACACTGGCTAGACCGCCACAACTACCAGCTAACGTTTTCTTCTGAAAGATATAACCAACAGCCATAGCTGCGCCAACAACAAGAAAAAAACCAAAAGTGATCAAAAAAATCATCATAACCAATGTACGTCCATCTTAATTTTTGTGCTCGAAACTAGAAAATCGTAGCCCGAAACTTTACTTCAAATATTGTTTGAATTTTACCGTAAATAGCTCAGTAAAGCCATGTTCAGATTTTGATATAAACAGCGCTGCTATATCATTTTTAATCGCAAAATCCATCCCTTGATCCGCTCCCATCACCATCAACGTGGTAGACAAACCATCGGCAGTCATTGATGACGGATGAATAACGGTTACAGAAACAAGGTTATGATTAATGGGTTTACCTGTTTCAGGGTCAATTATATGAGAAAAACGCTGACCATCTGCTTCAAAATAAATTCTATAATCTCCAGAAGTCGCGACCGCATTATTTTTGGGAATAATAACTTGATGTGCAGCTCGTTGCTCCCCTGATGGATCCAATATTGGCCTTTCAATAGCAATAGCCCACAATTCACCGGTGTGCTTAAAGCCTTTCAAACGCATTTCTCCACCAATTTCCACTAAATAGTTAGTAATACCATTGGCTTCTATTAACTCTGCTACTACATCAACACCATAGCCTTTAGCCGTGGTAGATAAGTCAATATAAAGATTTGGTATATCCTTTGATAATTGGTTACCGTCTAGATTAAGGTTTTCTAATCCAATGCGTGAACGTGTGCTAACCAAGACTTCCTCGCTCGGTACTGTTTCTGGACGTTGCTCTGGGCCAAACCCCCAAAGGTTAACAAGAGGACCAACAGTTATATCTAATTTACCGTTACTTAACTCGCCTAAACGAATTGATTCAGCCAAAACTCTCGCAAAGCCAGCAGATATTTCAATAGGCTCAAGGGAAGTTGATTGATTAAAACGAGAAATTTCTGAATCAGGGATATAAGTCGACATTTCCTGATTTACTTTCTTGAGCACTACATTAATTTTTTCTTGTAATTTAAGGGTTTCAACTTGCTCGGGTGTAGCAACCACTTTGACATTATAAGTTGTACCCATAGTATAACCTTGCAATAAAATTTCTTTATTTGCGGAGTCATTATTAGGAAAGCAAGCGGTTATGCTAGTGGCTAAAAGCACAATCAGCATTAGTTTGATTTTATTCATTTGAGTTTTCCAATTTTATTATTTATATAACAACTCTAGATTCCGGCATAAGAGCACCGGAATGACGTACCCGCCAGATAAAACAGTTATATAAATAATAAAGACGACCTAAGTCGTCTTTAAATAAAATACTTTAATTAAACTATATTTTAAAATTAAGCGCTAAATAGTGATACTAGTTCAAGGCGGATGCACGGAGTTGACGCTAGTCAATCAGTACATCCAACGCGGAAGTAGTGCCAGTAGGCAAGCTTAAAGTAAAATATTAACCACCGAAGTCATCTAGCATGATATTCTCATCTTCTACGCCTAAGTCTTTAAGCATATGAATAACTGCTGCATTCATCATTGGTGGACCACACATATAGAACTCACAATCTTCTGGGGCTTCATGATCTTTTAAATAGTTTTCATAAAGAACATTATGAATAAAACCAGTCATGCCTTCCCAGTTATCTTCAGGTTGCGGATCACTAAGTGCGACATGCCATTTGAAGTTATCATTCTCAGCGGCCAAACCGTTGTAATCATCTTCATAAAACATTTCACGTTTAGAACGAGCACCATACCAGAAACTCATCTTGCGCTTTGATTTTAAGCGTTTAAGTTGGTCAAAGATATGAGAACGCATTGGCGCCATACCAGCACCACCACCAATAAATACCATTTCGTTATCAGTTTCTTTAGCGAAGAACTCACCAAATGGGCCTGAAATTGTTACTTTATCGCCAGCTTTTAGGCTAAAAATATAAGATGACATTTTACCCGCAGGTAAATGTAATCGACCAGGAGGTGGCGTAGCAATACGCACATTCAGCATAATAATGCCTTCCTCTTCTGGGTAATTTGCCATTGAATAAGCACGCAAGGTGTCGGTATCAACTTTAGACTCTACATCGAAGAATCCAAAGTGATTCCAGTCACCTTTATACTGTTCATCAATATCAAAGTCTTTATACTTAACATGATGTGCTGGTGCTTCAATTTGTATGTAGCCACCAGCTTTAAACGGTACTGATTCACCATTAGGAATGCCAAGCTTAAGCTCTTTAATGAATGTTGCTTTGTTATCATTAGAGATAACTTCGCATTCCCACTGTTGAACACCGAAGATTTCATCTTCCACTTCTATTTTCATGTCTTGCTTAACTGCAACTTGACATGCTAGACGACAGCCAGCTTTGGCTTCACGCTTGTTAATGTGACCTTCTTCAGTAGGTAGAATATCACCACCACCTGAATGCACTTCAACACGACATTGGCCACAAGTACCACCGCCACCACAGGCTGAAGGAATAAAAATCCCTTGTTCAGCTAATGCGCCTAATAATTTGCCACCCGCAGCAGTAGTTACTGCTTTTTCTGGATCGCCGTTTATGCTAATCGTTACGTCACCGCTTGATACTAACTTAGATTTAGCAAATAAAATCACTAATACTAAGGCAATAACTATCGCTGTGAACATCGATACGCCGAGAATAATTTCCATCGACTTTTCCTTAAACTTCTCTAAGGGTGCAACGCAATCTAAATTGCATTACACCGACCAAACTTATAACGAGATACCACCGAAAGACAAGAAGCCAAAGGCCATTAGTCCTGCAGTGATAAACGTAATACCTAAACCTTTTAAGCCTGCAGGTACGTCAGAATATTTCATCTTTTCGCGCAAGCCAGCCATCAATACAATTGCTAACATCCAACCTACACCTGAGCCAAGGCCGTAAACGACACTTTCGCCAAGAGTAAGGTTTTTCGCAACCATAAATGAAACCGCACCAAAAATAGCACAGTTAACGGTGATTAAAGGTAGGAAGATACCAAGCGCTTGATACAAAGCAGGGAAATATTTATCTAAGATCATTTCCAAAATTTGTACTAAAGCAGCAATCACACCGATAAAGGTGATGAATGACAAGAAGCTCAAATCAATAGATTCTTTAGGATCAGTAATGCCCATCATTGAATCTAACGCACCTGGAGCCAAAATCGCTTGGTAAATAATTTGGTTAGCAGGAACCGCTAAACCTAATACCACAACAACTGCAACACCTAAACCAATAGCCGTACTTACTTTTTTCGATACAGCTAAAAAAGTACACATACCTAAGAAGAAGCTTAATGCCATATTTTCAATAAAAATGGTCTTAATAAAAATACTTAAATAATGTTCCATGATTAATCTTCCTCAACTTGTTCTGGTTTGTACTGGCGAATAGCCCAGATGATAAAACCAATAATGAAGAATGAACTAAATGGCAATACTAATAATCCATTACCTTGATACCAGCCACCATTTTGCGTTAGTTGTAGTACTTCGATACCGAAGAAAGTACCAAAACCAAGTAATTCACGGAAGAAAGCTACAACCAATAATACAGCACCGTAACCTAAACCATTACCGAGACCATCTAAAAAGCTCACACCCGGCTTTTCTTTCATCGCAAAAGCTTCAGCACGACCCATTACAATACAGTTTGTAATGATCAAACCAATGTAAACTGATAACTCTTTTGATAGCTGATAAGAGAAAGCTTTTAATACTTGGTCAACCACAATTACCAGTGATGCAATAATAGCCATTTGCACGATAATACGCACACTACTTGGTATTTGATTACGAATAATTGAAATAAACAAGTTAGAAAATGCTGTTACTAACATTACCGCAATAGTCATAACTAAAGCATTAGCCATTGAGCTTGTCACTGCTAAAGCAGAACAAACACCTAGTACTTGCAGTGCAATTGGGTTGTTATCAATAACAGGGCCAAAAAGGACTTTTTTATTATCTGAAGACATTACTCAAGTCCTCCATTTTTAAAATTAGCAACGAAAGGACCATAGCCCTCAGCACCCAACCAAAACTGTAAGGTTTTAGTCACACCAGTACTGGTTAATGTCGCACCAGATAAGGCATCAACACCGTGAACATCACCTTTTTTAGCGCCACCTTTAACTAATTTAATAGCTGGGTCACCCTGTTCGTTATACATTTTTTTACCTGGCCATAAAGCTTTCCACTTAGGGTTAAGTACTTCAGCACCTAGTCCCGGAGTTTCCTTAAGATCAGAATAAACAACACTACGAACCGTATTTAAATCAGGAGCTAAACCAACGAAGCCGTACATTAGATCCCATAAGCCTGAGCCGACAATAGGCAAGACTATAGTATCCAATTGACCTTGATCATTTTTAACTAAATAAATAACCGCGTGATTCGCACGACGGTTAATACCGGCCATATCATTTTTAGGTTTTATTGACTTGCTTTCATCACGTGCATCTGTACGCTCATCAAACATATCAGTATCACCTTCAATGATAGCGCCTGAATCTAGGTCAATCATTTTAGCTTCTACAAATTTAGCATAAGTACCAACAACATCAGTACCCGCTGATTCAAGTAGACCTGAGGCTTCAAGAATTTTAGTTTGCTTATCAAGTAATTTGTTAGCTTGTTGCAATGGCTTTAAGCCAACTGCTGAGATAGATACCAACGCAGCACACACTAAACAAATAATAAATACAAAGATTAACGTTCTGCCGAAAGTTTCCTTGCTTTTCACATTAGAGTCACTAGACATTACGAGCAAGCCTCCGTTTGATATTGCCTTGTACTACAAAGTAGTCAAACAATGGTGCGAACAAGTTAGCGAACAAAATAGCTAACATCATACCTTCTGGGAATGCTGGATTTACTACACGTACTAACACCACCATCACACCAACTAAAGCACCAAACCAATATTTACCCGTGTTAGTGAAAGAAGCTGAAACAGGGTCAGTTGCCATAAACATCATACCAAAAGCAAAACCACCAACGACTAGATGCCAGTGCCATGGCATAGCAAACATAGCGTTTGTATCACTGCCTATTGCATTAAATAAGAATGCTGTAGCAACCATGCCGCCAAACACACCTAAGACGATGCGCCATGAAGCAATACCTTTATAAAGAATATAAGCACCACCAAGTAAGATAGCAAAAGTAGAAACCTCACCTACTGAACCAGGGACGAATCCCCAAAATGCATTCCACCAATCAGCATTCATTGAATAATCAACTAAACCTTGGTTAGCAGAGCTAAGCATAGTGGCACCAGAGAAACCATCAGCGGCAACCCAAACTGTATCACCAGAAATTTGTGCTGGATAAGCAAAGAATAAAAACGCACGACCCGCTAATGCTGGGTTTAAGAAGTTCTTACCTGTTCCGCCGAATACTTCTTTGGCAACAACAATACCAAAAGTAATACCGATAGCTACTTGCCATAAAGGAATAGTTGCCGGCAAGATAAGCGCGAATAAAATAGAAGATACGAAGAAACCTTCATTCACTTCATGACCGCGAACGGCTGCAAAAAGTACTTCCCAAAAACCACCAACTATAAATGTAACGGCATAGATAGGCACAAAAAACATAGCGCCGTAGAACATCATACTAAACCAACCAGATTCAGCCGTTAATGTGCCACCTAACATTGCGAACAATGCTGTCTGCCAAGTATCAGGTAGTGCATAACCAGCAACTAAAGCATCAACTGCTTGGAAGCCAATGTTATACATACCAAAGAACATGGCAGGGAAAACCGCTAGCCATACAGTGATCATAATACGTTTTAAGTCGATGCTATCACGAACGTGAGTTTTACCTTTGCTTACTTGCCCTGGGGTAAATAAACCGGTAGCAACGGCTTCGTATAAAGCAAACCACTTTTCATGTTTGCCGCCTTTTTCAAAATGCGGCTCTAAATCTTCAATAAACTTTTTCAAGCCCATGACTAACCTTCCTTCTCGATTGTGGTTAGGCAATCACGAAGGTATACGCCGTAATCTGTTTTGCCTGGGCAAACAAATGTACAAAGCGCTAAATCTTCTTCGTCTAGCTCTAAGGCACCAAGTTGTTGTGCAGTGTCGGTATCACCGGCAACTAAATCACGCAATAACATGGTAGGTAAAATATCTAAAGGCATAACACGTTCAAAGTTACCAATTGGCACCATGGCACGTTCACTACCGTTAGTTGTGGTGGTCATATTGAATAATTTCTTTGGAAAGAAATGAGACATATAAGCACGTGTTACTGAGAACTTATTAGGTCCAGGATACATGTAGCCAACAAATTCTTTTTCACGACCTTCTAGAATCAACACCACTTGCACGTGATAACGACCTAAATAACCGTGTACAGCAGTTGCTGTTGAGCCCATTAATAATGAACCAGAAACCACACGTAACTCACCGTCAGATGCTACTTCTCCAGCAGTTAATTCTGCTGTGCTAGCACCAAGTAAAGTACGAATTAAACGAGGACTCTTTGCTGCAGGACCCGCAAGAGAAATAACACGCGTGCTATCAAGCTCACCTGAGGTAAATAACTTCCCGAAAGCAATTACATCTTGATAACCAATGTGCCAAACAAATTTATCTGCACTCACTGGTTTTAAGAAGTGAATATGCGTACCAACTAAACCTGCAGGATGTTTACCCGCAAATTCATTTACTTGTACCGCATCGGCAACTGGAATGTTTGCACCTGGCGCTTTACTAACGAATACTTCACCAGTTGTTAAACGTGATAAAATGGTTAAACCATTTTTAAATGCATCGCTTTGCTCACCAATAACAACTTCTGGATTTGCAGCAAGTGGATTACTATCCATAGCACTAACAAAAATTGCTGTTGCAGTAGAATCTATTGCAGGCACTTTGCTAAATGGACGAGTTCTTAATGCAGTCCACAAACCTGATTCAACTAGGTTATTTACCACGTTTTCACGCGATATAGAACCTAATTCACTGGCAGAGTAACTGGTAAATATTTCTTGATCATAGCCATCAACTTCAATGACGACAGATTGTAAAATACGTTTTTCACCACGGTTAATTTCTTTAACAACACCGGCAGCTTGAGCTGTGAATTTAACGCCTGGGTTCTTTTTATCACTAAAAATCACCTGACCTTTTTTAACGCGATCACCCACTTTTACAAACATGGTTGGACGCATACCCACAAACTCTTCACCTAATGTTGCAACGGTTTTGATGGACGGACCATCATGGATTACCTGCTGTGGTGCTCCTTTTACAGGAACATCTAAGCCTTTTTTTATTGTAATCATAAACACTTGCACTACTTTTGATGGGAGTAAAAAACCAACGACTTATTTATCTTTTACTACGGATATAACCCAAGTAATAAAAATAGCTAAGCAATTGATTTCAGTGTATTTCAGTAGAAAGCTTACTCTTTCTTTCGAAAAAACAAGTTCCACTGGCTCTAAGTTAAATTTTTCTGGCGCGAATACTACCACAAAAAGCCCTTTTCATTCTACGGGCATTAGTAACTTTTCATTACAATTTAGACTATAGTTGTATCTTTTGCATTAAATTGGAGCAAAAGCTTGTTCTTGTTTATTTATTACACACAAAATGGCTAATTCTGTGAGGAATATCATCTAAAATATCATACAAAATTATGCTTTCTATATCGATTAATGCTGTAACCAAATAACGCGGTAAGAATCGTGCCAATGAAGATGCAAACCAAAATGTGAATTTGACCACCATTGCGATAGTTTGGTGCGTCCATGTAATGCTACATTTTCTTGTACTACTAATGTTTTTTCCATGCTGACGTTCACTACATGCCTACTTGATAAGACTCCGACAAAGCAATCAACCTCAAATGAAGCAAGAAATAGCAGCAAAAAAAACACCTGATAAATAGGTTTGTAAATCAATACACTGATTATAGAAAGATCAATAACTTTTAAGTTAACTACATTTTTTGACATAAAAAAACCGATGACAATGCATCGGTTTTTAAAACATTTAAGTTTTAAAACATTAACTTAAGTTATTAATCTCAACTTCTGGGCTAAGATCAGCATCGTAATCAACACCATCAATACCAAAGCCAAATAACTTTAAGAACTCTTGATGATAACCACTGTAATCAGTTAGCTCGTCAATAGTTTCTGTTTCAACCGTATTCCAAATATCAGTGACACGTTTTTGTACACTATCTTCTAGCTCTTTATAATTTTGACGGAAACGCCCTTGTTCATCAAGACGTGGACTATCACTATAAATATTTTCTTTAAATAGGTTGGTTATTTGTTCAATACAACCTTCATAAGTGCCATCGGCTTTCATAACTTTAAACATAGCAGAAATATAGAGCGGCATAATTGGTATCGCAGAGCTTGCTTGCGTTACTACAGCATTAAGTGAAGTAACACGCGCTTTGCCATTAATATTAGCTGTTGCTGCGTTAATAGCTGTGGCTGCTCGGTCTAAATCTTCTTTAGCTTTACCAATAGTAGCTTTTCCGTATATTGGCCATGTGAGCTCTTTACCAATATAGGTATAAGCAACCGTTTTAACACCTTGTGCTAATACGTCAGCATCTTTTAGTGCATTTAACCATAATTCCCAGTCAGCACCGCCCATAACATCAATAGTGCCTTGAATTTCTTCATCATTGGCAGCTTCTACAGAAACTGAATCAATAATACGTTTAGAAGTATTCAAGTTTTTTGTGGTAACACCTTCGCCAATAGGTTTTAAAGTAGAAGAATAGACCTCACCAGTATCTGGATCAGTTCTACGTGGGGAAGCTAATGAGTATATTACTAAATCAATTTTTCCCATATCAGCTTTAATGGTCTCAATAGCTTGTGCTTTAATAGCGTGAGAGAAAGCATCACCGTTAATGTTTTTAGAATAAATACCCGCGTCATCAGCAGCCTTTTGAAATGCTGCGGTATTATACCAACCAGCAGAGCCTGTTTTTCTTTCCGTTGGTGGCTTTTCAAAGAAAATACCTAATGTGCTAGCATTACTGCCAAATGTCGCTGTAATGCGTGAAGCCAAACCATAACCAGTAGAGGCACCAATAACTAAAACATTTTTTGGACCATTTTCGCTAGATACTTGACCTTTAACATAAGAAATTTGCTCGTTAACATGAGCTTCACAACCTGCAGGATGAGCATTAGTACAAATAAAACCACGAATTTTTGGTTTGATAACCATAAGAAAACCTTTTAATTATTTTATAAAGAGTATACATATATACATAGAAATTTGCGCTATTGTACCTTGCTAATAAATTAAAGAGGTACGACCAATAGAACAAGTCAATATCTAACCTCGTAACTAAGCTTAGCGAGTAATAGTTACGAGAATGAAAAGTTACGAACTACGAAATGCTTGTAGAGCGAATGGTGAACTTCTAAACTTTACAGTTTGAGACTTGTTTATATTTATTTACCAGTCCCTAAGCAATTTGGCGACAACGGTGTGTTATCAGCATAATAATCATGCCACTCTTTTTCAGTGTATGTATGCAATGCTAAAGCATGTATTTTTTCTGCTAGCTCTTCAGACAATACCGAATTTACAGCACGATGACGTTTAATCAAACGTTCGTCTTCAAATTCTTTAGAAACAATAGTTACTTTAAAATGTGACTCACTTCCTGGCGGCACATTATGATTATTGCTTTCGTTAATCACATCTAAATGTAATGGGGAAAAAGCAGAGAGTAATTTTTCTTCAATGGCAGCTGCTATAGACATTATTGTTCTCGATAAAGTGAAAGTGCACTGATAATTTTAGTCGATTTTGTTTTATATGTCATACGCGAAAAACTAGAAGCAAGGAATTATCAGTTAACTTAATGGTGTTATTGAAGTTTATTTTAATAAAATTCGCCCTGTTATAGCAACAAAAATTAACGCTATAAAAGATAATATATGTCACAATAGCCTATATTTACTTATTGTCAGTATATTACCATTACAATGCTAAGCCCCTTTTTTGTTAATGATAAACAATTAACACTTATTCGTTTTCCCCTAGCGCAAGTAAACCGTAGTTTACAAGCATGGGATGCTGCGGATGAGTACTTACTTAATTACATTGAAACTGAGCAGTTGATTTCAGAGAGAACTCGAGTTGCTATTTATAATGATGCCTTCGGAGCGATCACCACGCATTTTTGTAATCCAGAAACATCAGCTAATACTGACTCAATAAGAGCCGATATCTATTGCGTTAATGATTCTTACATCAGCAGTCAGGGCATCGCTTATAACATTGAAAAAAACCAACTTAATAGTGAACATATCACTCAGCTAAATTGCTTAGATTCTATCCCTGAAAATATTGATGTTATTCTTTTTAAAATTCCTAAAAACAAATCATTATTAATAGAACAATTGATAATGATTCAAAATAGTGTAGGAAAAAATACTGTATTTATTGCTGCAGACCGCGCAAAAGAAATCCATAGTTCAACACTAAAAATATTTGAAAAATATTTAGGCACAACTAAAACATCACTAGCGTTTAAAAAAGCTCGATTAGTTTTTTGCCAACTAAACCAACAGCAAAGTCACAAATCTCCCTTTCCAACAGTTTGGACATTACCTAATAAAGTTTTAAAGCGTGATTTTTCCATTAGTAATCATGCTAATGTTTATTCTCGCGAAAAGCTTGATATTGGTGCTCGATATTTTATTGAAAACTTGCCTGATGCTCAAATAGGTAGCCAAGTTATTGATTTGGGTTGTGGTAATGGTGTTATCGGTTTAACCGTATTAGCCAAACAACCAAGTGCTCAAATACAATTTTTTGATGAATCGCACATGGCTATTACTTCAGCTGAAATGAATATTAAAACAAACTTTCCTGATTTAGCTGCCCAATGTCAGTTTCATTTAAATGACTGCTTAACCAATGTTGAAAGTAATAGCGTTGATTTAATTTTATGTAATCCACCTTTTCATCAACAAACGGCAACAACGGATCATATTGCATGGCAAATGTTTAAAGATAGCCATAGGGTATTGAAAAAAGGTGGAGAATTGCGCATTATTGGTAATCGGCAATTGGCTTATCACATAAAGTTAAAACGTATTTTCGGAAACGAAAAACTGATTGCCAGTAATGACAAGTTTGTAACGCAATCTGCAATTAAATGATTAACCTAACACGATAACCTTAACACTATCTCCCTAAAATAATAAAGCGACACCATCTAATGAAATTCAACTTTTTCTCCTATAAAATTATTACATTAATTCTAGTGTTGTTTCTAAATGGATGCGCCAATATCCCCAGCCACGTAATTGTTGCTCCTGATATTATGTTTACTCCTTCTATCTCCCATAATAACAAGCAAACACAGCTTGATGTTATTGACATGCGCACGGCTAATCATATTATCCAAATAATGCGGGAAGGCGAAGCGGCAACACTAATATCTGCTCAAGAAGAGCTTGAAGACACCATTAAAAATAATTTGGGCAAACACTGGCAAAAACAAGACTTAGTGATCAATGGTAGTGCCATTAATATGATTAAACTCTCCATAGAGAAAGCCGTAATCAGTGTTAGCCAAGAAACGATGGAATATAAAGTACAAACTGAAATAGTATTGAAAGTAACAGTCAAAAACGGCGTGCAAACACTAACAAGCACTTTTAAAAATAGCGGTAATAGTGATGGACCTTTTCAAGCTGATATAGCGGTATTAGAGCGTAATTTCAATCAACGTTTAGCCACGTTATTGCAACAAATTTTAGTTAATAAAAAAATCAGTAACTTCTTAAAATAGCAATCATTCACAGAGATTAATCCAATGAAAAATATAGTTAGTTTCACAATTGCCAACGCACTTTTGCTAAGCCTAGCCCTATTTAGTTCAGTTGCTTGCTCTAAAAACATTGCTATTGATCCAACCAATATTTATCCAAAGGTAAAGTTAGAAACCTCACTGGGTATAATTATTGTAGAGCTTGATCGTGTTAAAGCCCCCATCACAGTTGATAACTTTTTAATTTATGTAATTACTGGCGAATACAACAACACCATTTTTCATCGCATTGTCGAAGACTTCATTGTGCAAGGTGGGGGATATGATGCTGACTTTGTACCAAAAAAAATAAATGAGGATATTGTTAATGAATCAGGGAATGGATTGAAAAATGAAATTGGCACTATTGCAATGGCAAAAGAAAACAGGCCTCACACAGCTAATAGGCAGTTCTTTTTTAATATCAACGACAACACAAACTTAGATCCAGGAAGACGTTGGGGGTACACAGTCTTTGGTGCAATTGTTGAAGGAGATGAAGTGCTTGAAGCAATGGCAAAAGTTAAAACCGATTATGACGAAGCGGTAGGTTGGGAAAATGTGCCACTAGAGCCTGTAATGCTTATCAAAGCCACGCTTTTGCCGGCCGAATAGTTAATGTTTAATAATAAATAACTCAAAGCTACTCATGAACTTTGAGCTAAGCCCTAAATAGTACGAAATTTTTCGCATATAAATCATTCATTTAAAAAACCGTAATAAAAATTACATTTATATTACAAAAAAACTCACCTTATTTTTTGACAAAATGACATTTGTCACCGATAAATAAGGGTAAGCATTAATCGTTGTAGTTTGTATTTTTTAAGTTTATCAAAACGAAAACATAATAATAAAAATCACTCTTTACTTATCGATTTAATTTTTCATCGTATATTATTCTGGAAGCAAGGAGGCCTCCACGGAGCCCTTCATGATAATTGAGCAGTTTATCAATGATAAAGTTATACAAATGGCTGCCTTTGTTAGCGCAGTCATTGACGAAACCCTTCATTATACCGAATTAGATAAATTCATTTTAGATACTATGAGTGAGTGGACATTATTAAATGTAACAGATGAAACGCCAGGTAACGCGAAAGAGCGTGTATTTTGGCATTTAATGCATGAAGTCAGTTTGCATGGTGCTCAAGCATTGAACCACAACTTGTTTTTTAAAAGTGAAATGAACACTTGTCTTGATTTTTTTAATGGTATTGGCAGTTATCCTATTGATTGTATAGGTTGGCGACCTATTGCTTAAAATTTTCTTTTTCTCAGTTCAACTCTCTGATAAGCTTATAAAATCATTATTAATGAAGTAACTGTTAATGTCGACCACATCGTTTAAACAAGCCATTTTAAACAAACGCATGCTAATTTGTATTTTTACAGGCTTTAGCTCTGGCTTACCTTTATTTGTTCTTTATCAATTAGTTCCTGGTTGGCTTCGAGATCAAGGTGTTAGCTTAGCAGAGATTGGCTTATTTTCATTAATTGGCATTCCCTATGTGTGGAAATTTATTTGGTCCCCCTTAATGGATAGATATTCATTGGGCGGACTAGGTCGAAGACGAAGCTGGATGTTAGCGACACAAGTGCTGTTACTCTTCTCGATCGCAGCTTTTGGCTGGGTAAATCCGAACGCTAATATTTGGTCAGTTGCTTACTTAGCAGCCGCAGTCGCTTTTTTTAGTGCAAGCCAAGATATTGTACTTGACGCATACAGACGTGAATTACTACCAGATAATGAATTAGGACTAGGTAACTCCATTCATGTTCAAGCCTACCGTTTATCTGGTCTAGTTCCTGGCTCACTAGCCTTTATTCTAGCCGATCATATAAGTTGGCAGTCTGTTTTTATCATTGTTGCGGCTTTCATGGTAGTTGGTGTTTTGTTGACTTTATTCATTAAAGAATTAGACACTGAGCAAAATGCGCCAAAATCATTGAAAGAAGCTGTTTTTTTGCCTTTTAAAGACTTCGTTCAAAGCAATGGTTTAAAATCAGCTTGCTATACATTAGCCTTTCTCGTGCTGTACAAGTTGGGTGATAACATGGCAACAGCGTTACAAACCCCATTTTTTATTGATATGGGGTTTAGTAAAACAGAAATTGGTGTCATTGCTAAAACTTCTTCCTTGATTGCTATGACCATAGGAATAATCGTTGGTGGTATTGTAATGATAAAGCTCAGTATAAACCGTGCCTTATGGTTATTTGGGTTTGTGCAAATTGCCAGTATCCTTGGTTTTGCTGCCCTTGCTGAAATTGGTCATAATAACTATGCTTTAGCAATGGCAATGGGCTTTGAATATTTAGGGGTTGGTCTAGGTACTGCCGCTTTTACTGCTTTTATAGCCCGAACAACAAACCCTGCTTTTGCAGCTACACAAATCGCACTTTTTACTGCCTTGGCTGTTTTACCGAGAACTTTTGCTAATGCCACCACAGGATTTATTGTTGAGCAAATAGGTTGGACTCAATTTTATTTTTTATGCACTGCCCTTGCAGTTCCTGGCATGCTAATGTTATTTAAAGTGGCACCTTGGCATGAAACGACCGAACAGCAAGCAGCTAATTAAACAGGAAATTAATATGATCAGACTTTTCTTTATACTCCCTATTATTATGTGTGCTATTTGGTGGTGGTACCTTACTAACCGTGGCTATAGCTTAAAAGAAGGGCTGAAAGGCTTCATTTACATATTAGTTTTTAATGCGGTAATCGTACTTTTTTTCACTACAATGATTTATATAACTCGTTGATGCTTTGACTTAGGATTATCCCCCCATACGGTTAACAAAAGCTTTAGCAAAGCGCTCTGCAGCGTTATCATCCATATTAAAATATAATGAGGGCTCTATTAATTCAGCTTCCATTAAAGCAAACTCATCACAAGCATATTCATCGCTACAACGAACAAAATCAACTCGAGCATATAAAGGCATTTCGCCCGTTAATTTGGTTATTGCAGCTAAGGTATCATCGGCTTGTGCTAATAACGCTTTTTCAGGGGTAATTGCTTGTAATCGTCCACCGTGCTCTTCTTGCACTCTAAAGTCATCTGCTTTTGGTGTTTTTAAAATAGCATGGCTATACTGACCATCGAAATAGAATAATGAAAACTCGCCTTCATCAATAACCTTGCTCATAAATGGCTGAACCATAAACTCGCTTTGTGAAAAAGCAGCCGCTAATTGGCTAGAAAAGTGCTCAGCAAACTCTTTTTTTATCCATAAGGTATTATCGGCATTGGCGCTTATCCTGGGTTTGATAACAAGTTGTTGGCAATTAAAGTCGCTAAAGAATCCAGCCAGATCATTACTAGAGAAGTTTTTTTGCCATAACGTTGGCACAATAGTAATACCAATTTGATTAATTTTATGATCTAATGGTGTTTTGTAATAATCGCGTTTCATCATGACTCCAAAAGAATTAGAACAACTTGCTAAAAGTACTCAAAATAGCCGTATGAGA
>MAAB01028909.1_pt1 | contig 70573 bp, 54 predicted proteins | sample 1115991 | NCBI WGS metagenome assembly MAAB01 (sample SAMN04961124, study PRJNA320927) | seawater metagenome | isolation source: sample BD02T18 sea water enriched with oil for 18 days | place: USA:Gulf of Mexico | collected 2013-07-27
TCTAAGCGTAATTTCTCAGCTTGACCTTGTGCTGTTGGGTTGAAGAAACCAACTTTCTCGATGAAACGACCATCGCGAGAGTTACGGCTATCTGCAACAACAACCTGATAGAATGGACGCTTTTTAGCGCCACCACGAGCTAAACGAATGGTAACCATATCGCCCTCTTATATTTTAGTGTTAAAACGGATTTTTCCAGACACTTTCTGCCGACAGGCGACAGAAAAGCTCGCGTATTTTACGCTTTTAAGGAAAAAATGCAAGCATTGGTTTGCTAAAGAGAATATGATTAAAAACAAAAAAAGCCCCAAACATACTTATTTTAAGCTGTTTGGGGCTTTTTAAACTTTGAAGTGATGGTTATAGCTCTATATAAGATATAAAATCGTTATTTAGCGGCCAAACATTCCGCCACCCATTCCTCCGCCTGGTGGCATCATACCCTGCATGCTGCGCATCATTTTTTTCATTCCGCCCTTGCCTGACATTTTTTTCATCATTTTTTGCATTTGAGTAAACTGTTTCAATAGTTTATTTACATCTTGAATTTGTGTCCCTGAGCCTAATGCAATACGGCGTTTACGAGAGCCTTTAATGATATCTGGTCGTTCACGCTCGCTAGGAGTCATTGAATTGATGATGGCTTCCATTCGGCCGGTAAGTTTATCATCCATTTGATCTTTAACTTGGGCCGACATATTGCCCATACCAGGTAATTTATCCATCATACCCATCATGCCACCCATGCTTTTCATTTGCACAAGTTGATCACGAAAGTCTTCTAAACTAAAACCTTTACCACTTTTAACTTTTTTAGCTAATTGTTCCGCTTTTTTCCGATCTACTTTTTGCTCTATCTCTTCAACAAGTGATAAAACATCCCCCATGCCTAATATACGTGAAGCGATACGATCGGGATGAAACGGCTCTAACGCTTCAATTTTTTCACCAACACCCATAAATTTAATAGGCTTGCCCGTAATATGACGAATTGAAAGAGCAGCACCGCCACGTGCATCACCATCGGTTTTCGTTAAAATAATCCCCGTCAAAGGTAGAGCGTCATTGAAAGCTTTAGCAGTATTCGCCGCATCTTGACCTGTCATGGCATCAACAGTAAATAAGGTCTCTACAGGGTTAATAGCGGCATGTAGGTCTTTAATCTCATCCATCATGCTTTCATCAACATGCAAACGACCCGCAGTATCAACAATTAGCACATCAAAGAAATTTTTCTTGGCATGATCTATAGCAGCGTTGGCGATATCAATAGGTTTTTGTTTAATATCACTTGGGAAAAAACCAACATTTATTTCTGTTGCTAAGGTTTCAAGTTGTTTAATCGCTGCAGGGCGATATACATCCGCACTCACCACCAGCACTTTTTTCTTTTCACGCTCTGTCAAAAATTTTGCTAGCTTAGCAACTGAAGTGGTTTTACCCGCACCTTGCAAACCTGCCATCAATACTATTGCTGGCGGAGCGGCTTTCAGATCAAGTGTTTCATTAATGCCGCCCATAGCAGCTTCAAGTTCTTTTTGAACAATTTTGACAAATACTTGTCCTGGGGTCAGGCTTTTAGAAACATCTACGCCAACCGCTTGTTCTTTTACTTTAGCAACAAATTCGCGAATAACGGGTAAAGCGACATCGGCCTCAAGCAAAGCCATACGAACTTCGCGTAGGGTATCTTTAATATTATCTTCAGTTAAGCGACCACGGCCACTAATATTTTTAAGGGTTTTACCTAAACGATCGGAAAGATTCTCAAACATGAATAACTCTAATAGCGCTATTTATAGCGAAAAGTTGCGAAAAACAATGTCGCTATTATACCTGTGCTATGACTATTGTCGAGGCAAGCATCAACCTACTGTTTATTTGTGAGTTTGAACATAAATATATGGAGTAACATATCGCCAATATTTATCATCGTAAACACTTGTTTTGATAAAAACATGGTATGATGTGGAAGTTGATTTTGTGGTAACTTTCATAGGCATAGATATGGAACAACTAACTTCTCTGATTAATAATCTTCTTGACCTAAGTGCAGAAGCAAGCCCTTGGTTATTACTAGGTTTACTTATTGCCGGGTTAATGAAAGCTTGGGTACCAAGTAAGATATTAAGCAAACATTTAGGAAAAGGAAAATCTGCAGTCGTAAAAGCAGCCTTAATAGGTGCACCTCTGCCACTATGCTCTTGTGGCGTTATTCCCGTAGCCACCGAGCTTAGACGCAGTGGCGCCTCTGCCTCGGCTACCGCCTCATTTTTAGTAGCAACACCTGAAACGGGTATTGACTCTGTATCAGTATCTTATGCCCTACTAGGCCCTGTATTTGCTGTTTATCGTCCTTTGGCTGCTATTATGTCAGCTATTGTTACTGGCCTTCTGGTTACCACGATTAAAGATGAAAAAATAAAATCCCCCGTTATTGAAGCACAAACCAGTGCTAGCTCTTGTTGTTCAAGCCAAACTGTAAAAAAACAAAACCCTGCTCCCACAACGAGCTCATGTTGTAGTTCAACACCAACTGCTGAAAAAGTAATAATTAAACCTGAGTCCAGTTCATGTTGCGCAACTAGCGAAACCGCAACAATAACAGACATGCCATTAACACAACCATCAGCTTTGAATGACTTTTTCGAAAAGACTAAAACAGGTGTTTATTACGCCGCAACTAAATTAATTGATGATATTATTGTCTGGCTGGTTATTGGCCTTACTTTTGCGGCTATTGTACGCACTTTTATGCCTGCAGAGTTTCTATTAAGTTACGGCAGTGGTTTACCTGCTATGTTATTAATGATTGTTATCTCTATTCCCATGTATATTTGTGCCACAGCCTCAACCCCTATTGCCGCAGGTTTTATTATGGCTGGTTTATCTCCAGGTACCGCATTAGTATTTATGATGGCTGGCCCTGCCACTAACATTTCGACTTTAGGGGTGATTAAAAATGAAATGGGTAGCGCCGTACTAATACGCTATTTGTTAGGTGTTTCATTATGCGCCATAGGTTTCGCGACATTACTTGATTTTGGTTTGAATTTTTATCACATCGACATTAATAATCAAATGCAACATGCTCATGAAATTCTTCCTCACTGGTTTGGTCTATTTTGTGCGGCATTAATTACTTTATTAGCGATAAAACCATTAAGAAAGTTAGTGCTTTAACCTACATCAAGTAATGGAATATTTGTCATGGTAGTTATGAGGTTATCTGATAGAATCAATAAAATTCGTGTCAGTATCTTTTTAGGAGTTTAATTTAGTGGATTTTTTGGTTATCGGCTCTAGCATAGCTTTTATTGCTTATTTACTTGCGACAGTAGCAATTTTATCGCGCTTGTTTCATCCCCAAGGCCCTAATCTTAAACTAGCTTTAGTACTCGCCTTTATTGCCATAACCACCCATTTATCCAATGAAGTGCAATTACTTTTTAATCAAGAAGTCATTAACTTTAGCTTGCCCAATGTTATCTCTTTAGTTAGCTTATTTATCACTATTACTATTTCAATAGTCGCATTGCGCAGTAAAGTAAATTTATTATTGCCGGTGATATATGGTTTTGCTGGTATTTGGCAGCTAGTCATGATTTTCATTCCTAAAGTCGAGTCAATGCCGCTAGTGGCTGAAAAAGTGATTCTTGTTAGCCATATAAGCTTAGCGCTTATTGCTTATTGTATTTTAATTATTGCCACCTTGTATGCCTTTCAAGTTGCTTATATTAATATGAAATTGAAGAATAAAAATTTAACTGCGGTAGTACATTTACCGCCATTAATGCAGGTTGAAAAACAGTTATTTACCATTTTAACGGTGGGTACTATTACCCTGTTTGCCAGTCAGCTAATGGGCTTATTCTTTCTTGATGGTTTTTTTGCCAAAGAAAACATTCACAAAACCGTGCTTTCTTTAATCGCATTATTTATCTATACCGTTATTTTATTTGGTCACTTCAAACAAGGCTGGCGCGGGCATAAAGTATTAGTGTTAACTATAACGGCTAGTGCCATACTAACCTTGTCATATTTTGGCAGTCGATTCGTGCAAGAGTTTCTGCTATCTTAGCGTTACATTTAGCTTGGCGCTCAACTCACTAATACAACAAAAACAACAAAAGGATCCCCTTTTTGGATAACATATCAACTCAGATGCTATTTACAATTCTTGGCATACTGATCCTCATTTCAGCCTATTTTTCAGGCTCCGAAACTGGCATGATGTCACTTAACCGCTACCGGTTACGACATCTTGAAAAAGAAAAACATAAAGGCGCGCAACGAGTGAGTAAGCTGCTGAATCGCCCTGACAGACTGATAGGTTTGATTCTCATTGGTAATAACTTAGTTAATATTGCCGCTTCTGCCATTGCAACCATTATAGGTTTACGTTTATTTGGTGATATGGGCGTACTTATTGCCACTATTATATTAACCCTTGTTATTTTAATCTTTGCCGAAGTAACACCAAAAACCTTAGCTGCGCTTTATCCTGAAAAAATAGCGTTTCCAAGCTCAATATTATTATCAATGTTACTCAAAGTACTCTTTCCGCTTGTTATCACAGTAAATTGGATCACCAATGGCATTTTAATGTTGTTGGGCATTAGTTCAGAGCAGCGCGAGCAGCATAGCTTAAGCTCTGAAGAATTACGTACGGTAGTGCATGAGTCTGGCGCATTATTGCATGAGCAAGATCAAAGTATGCTGATGAGCATTCTTGATTTAGAAAAAGTCAGTGTTGAAGATATTATGATCCCTCGTAGCGAACTAGTAGGCATAGATATCAACGATGATTGGAAAAAAATTCAGAAACAGCTAACTCAAGCTAATCACACTCGAGTATTACTCTATCGTGATAACATTGACGATGTTGTTGGTTATATTCATGCCCGCGATGCCTTAAAACTTTTATCAAAAAGTCAGTTTACTAAAGCAACCCTATTACGCGCCGTCAGAGAGATATATTTTATACCTGAAAGCACACCATTAAACATTCAGTTATTAAAGTTTCAGCATGCTAGAGAGCGTTTAGGCTTGGTCGTTGATGAGTATGGTGATATTCAAGGCTTAGTCACACTAGAAGATATTTTGGAAGAAATTGTCGGTGATTTCACCACAACCATGACACCAACCGTTAGTGATGAAGTAACTTTACAACCCGATGGTAGTTATTTAGTGGATGGCAGTGCCAGCATTAGAGATGTAAATAAAGAAATGTCTTTGCAGCTACCAACCGATGGTCCCAAAACATTAAACGGTTTGATTATTGAATATTTAGAAGATATTCCACAAAACAAGCTCAGTGTTCGTATAGCGGGTTATCCTATAGAAATTGTTAACGTGACGGGCAGCATGATCAAAACAGTGCGTATTATGCCTGAATATTTTATCGGCGAAACAGCCGAGGAAGAATAATCAGTTTAAAGGCAGGAAAAAGTTAATAACAAAGTTATCCACAGGTGATTTTATAGAATGAGCTTTCCACAATTTCTGTGGATAACAAGGTCAACCCCTATCGGTTACAGCTTTTAACTATTTCAACCGTTATTTCATAAAAAAGTCATCTTTATTTTAACTAAATAAAGATGACTCTATATAAGTGCTAATTTACTTGCCTAGCGAGCAATACTAAAAATTTTCATAATAAAATGAACAAACTGGCAAGATTTATGCGATGCTATCACTATTGTTCATGAATCAAACAAGCACACTTTAACCAAAAAATAATCGCCATAACCAACCGTGATCTAAATCAGCCTCACAGCTTTTTAATTGTGACGAATAACGACGGGCACGGTTATCTACTTTTCTCGCTACTTTCACCAGCCAGCCTTTCTTTTTATATGTTTTACGCTTAAAGCCACCCCAGCCTTCGTGATAATTTAAATACTGGCTATAGGCATCCCATTTAGAAACACCATTGATTTTTTGTGTTTTATAAATAAACCAACCCATAAAATCAATAGCGTCATCAAAATCATCTCTATCAGCTCCTGAATTACCCGTTTCGCGGACATAATCACCCCAAGTCATCGTCTTGGCTTGTGAATAGCCATAAGCACTACTGACTCTTCCCCAAGGAATAAAGCCCAATAAATAATCCCGTGGCGGTAAAGCATCATGCCTAAAAGAGCTTTCCTGATACATCATACTCATTGGCACATGAATCGGCACTCCCCAACGCTCTCTGGCATCTTTCGCGGCAAAATACCAATTTCGATGTTCACGGAAAATTTCACAAATATTTTCAGGATTTTTAGGTGGAGGGGTGGCGCAGCTTGATAAAAGTAAAATAGATATTGCGGTCACACAAATAGGTTTTACGAACAACATAAAAAAAAACTATTAACAGAAAGTACTGACCTCAATAATGCCAGAGTTTTCAATCAATTTGCAGTATTTATATAACGCTATCGAAGATAAATTAAAATAGGTTGAATATTTTTATATTTTTTATAATTAATATTGAACTTAATCAGAATGAAGCACTCTTACTTATCAGTAATGTTATGTTATTCCTCCCTTTAGTAGATATGTTTCATGTTTTATGCGCTTATATTTTTAAGCGCATTTTTTTTGCCTGATTTTCAAGTGAATAATTTAAAAACATAAATTTTAAATTAATATTGAACTTAAACTAAATACAGCACTCTTACTTATCAGTAATGTTATGTTATTCCTCCCTTTAGTAGTTATATTTCATGTTTTATGCGCTTATATTTTTAAGCGCATTTTTTTTGCCTGATTTTCAGATTATGTAATTAAAATTAAAAAACATAAATTAATTTTGAACTTAAACTAAATACAGCACTCTTACTTATCAGTAATGTTATGTTATTCCCTTAGTGTTTCATGTTTTATGCACCTATTTATGTAGGTGCATTTTTTTTGCCTGATTTTCAGATTATGTAATTAAAATTAAAAAACATAAATTAATTTTGAACTTAAACTAAAAAGAACACTCTTACTTATCAGTAATGTTATGTTATTCCTCTCTTTATTAGTTATATTTCAGCCTGATTTTCAGGTGACGGACAAGATAAAATAACATGCAGTTATTCCCGCTCTTATTAGATACGTTTCATGTTTTATGCACCTATTTATGTAGGTGCATTTTTTTGCCTGATTTTCAGGTGATGGGACAAGATAAAATAACATGCAGTTATTCCCGCTCTTATTAGATACGTTTCATGTTTTATGCACCTATTTATCTAGGTGCATTTTTTTTACCTAATTTTCAGATTATGTAATTAAAATTAAAAAACATAAATTAATTTTGAACTTAAACTAAAAAGAACACTCTTACTTATCAGTAATGTTATGTTATTCCTCTCTTTATTAGTTATATTTCACATTTTTTTGCCTGATTTTCAGGTGATGGGACAAGATAAAATAACATGCGGTTACTCCCGCTCTTATTAGATACGTTTCATGTTTTATGCACCTATTTATCTAGGTGTATTTTTTTCTGATTTTCAAGAAATGAATAAAACTAAGAAGATCAGCACATTAAAAACAGGTTGACTTTTCATGCTTGTTTTTTGAACTATTTGTTTTTTTCCGCGTCTTAATAAATGAAAGCAACACTCCCTGAACTGCTTTCATATTGTTTTATTTTATAGAGTTGTTTAAGGTTTTTTAGACAAACCGAATGGCTTTATCCATAGCGCGTTGCCCTAACGCGCTTTTTTTTGTCTGTGTTTTATCTTTATGCTTTTTGCTTTTGTGAGGAAGTTTTTCAGGTGCTTACTGTTGAAAGTAATCCGTTAAAAAATCGTCAAAGCTTAATTCGTCACCAGCTTCTATTTCACTCTGTGCTTGGTGAGATTTTTCAGCTTCATCAATAAAAAATTGCTCTGAATAGAACTGGTAATCTCGTGCTAACGCTTGTTGGCGATATTGAGCCGCTTTATTTAACGAGTATTGAGAAAGGCTTTGCTCTTGCTCTAGCATAATCGCTAGAATTTGTGCCGAAGGGGTTAATTGCGCATCATTGATTTTTGCGCGTTCACGAGCAATTGACTTGCTGTAATTATCACTTTGATAAGCCTTATCCAATAACGTCGCTACCTGTGCCATATTATCAAGCAGCTCATTGCCCCATTGAGTAATAGATTTAAGTATGACTTCACCTTGGCAATTAGCATCAGATAATAACAACTCGGGATCTCGACCACGCATAACAACATCATTCATATTATTTTCATGATGTTGCTGTGAGTCACAATCAAATTCTTTATTATCAACAAAAGCACAATAGGTCAAAAATATATCTAAAAAGTAAATTTGCTCAATATTAATCCCCGTATCTGCAAAAGGGTTTACATCAAGCGCACGTACTTCTATATATTCAACACCACGGTCACGTAAAGCTTGTGATGGTTTTTCACCTGACTTAATCACTTGCTTAGGTCGAATTGGTGCATATAATTCATTTTCAATTTGCAGTACATTAGTATTAAGCTGTTGATATTCACCGTTAACTTTCAGGCCTATATCAGAGAATTGCGCTGACTTTAACGCTATCGCTTTTTGTACACCATCAACATAACCATCTAAATTGTTATAACAAATTTTTAAATTCGATTGCTCGCTACTCGTATAACCTAAGTCGCTCATGCGCAAAGAGGTTGCGTGCTCTAAATACAAAGCACCACCAGGCGATTTTTTAAAAGGTAATTGATGCTCCTTTCCTTGTAGAAAAGAGTCACACAAGGCTGGCGAACTACCATACAGATACGGAATCAACCAACAATAGCGCTTATAGTTACGCAAAATAGAGAAATAACGCTCTGAAATAAAATCAGATAACGGTGCTTTATCTTCATGAAGCTCTTGTTGTACTTGCCAGAACTCAGTGGAAAATGAAAAGTTAAAATGAATACCCGCAATAACTTGCATCATTGAGCCATAGCGATTTTTTAACCCTTGGCGATACACCGTTTTCATTTTACCAATATTTGAATCACCGTATTGCGCAAGTGGAATGTCATCTTCTTCGTCAACAAAACAAGGCATGCTCATCGGCCACAATAACTCACCGTCAATGTTAGCAAAGGTATATTTTTGAATATCTTGTAATTGGGCTATCGCTTGCTCAGGGGAATGACTTACTGGGGTAATAAATTCAAGCAAGGTTTCAGAATAATCAGTGGTAATTTGACCATGAGTTAATGCCGAGCCAAGCTGGCTATAATGGCCGTGCTTTGACAATTCGCCATCAGGCAATACTCTTAACGCTTCGCGTTCAATGCCACGACCAATACCAGTTAAGGCGTTCAGGTTACTCTCTTGATTAAATGCAGTGATGTAATCGTTTAATGATAATGTCAAAATAATTCCTACGCTTAAGAGAACATAAGGTAAAGCCCCTATTTAATGTATTATAAATGAGGGGCTTTTGTTAATTTTCAATGGTTAGACAAAGTTAAATTTACTGTATTTATTCAACTTAAAAAGCTTTACCACAGAGAGCGCCGAGGTGCTTCGCACTACAGCAAGCATAATAAAGCCTCTGTATAGGTTTGAAGAGTCCTCTGTGCTGCATCACGGCTCGGTGGTGAACCACTACAATTTACTTAGCCAACTGCAGTTCAACAATGTCTAATTTCATTTTTTCTAATTGTGGCTTAATCACTTGACCGTCGCCAACCACAATCCATTGCATAGGTTTGCTTAATTTGTTTTTAGCCAGCGCATTTAATTGCTCAAGTGAGATGGTTTTAATAATTTCACTTTGTTGCTCACCATAATTATCGGCTAAGTCAAATTGTAGTAATTGTCTTAAAAAGCCGCTTTTTTGACTGGGTGTTTCATAACTGAGCGCTTCATTTTGTGAAATAGCTTGGCGCATAAAGTTTACTTCAGCCTTAGTTAAACCATGTTGCTGATAATTTCTCAGCTCATTTTCTATTTCAATCATGGCATCATAGGTATGTTCTTTCTTGACACTCGCGCCCGCCGCGAAACTTCCTAAGGTTTTACCGGCAGAAAAATAACTTGAAGCGCCGTAGGTGTAGCCTTTATCTTCACGTAAATTTAAATTAATACGGCTGTTAAAAGCGCTGCCTAACGGGTAATTCATCAAGGTCGATTTAAAGTATTCTCCTGTTGCATCGTAAGTCATCGCTCGACGAGAGTACTTGATCACCGACTGGCTAGACTTTGGTAAATCAACAAAATAGAGTTTATTCGGGCTCACTTCTGGAAAGTGGTTATAGCTAGGAATACTATAATCTCCACCTTGCCAAGACTTTAAATAACCCAGTTTAGACATAATGTCATTTTGACTAATATCCCCGACTATCACTAAACTGGCCTGTTTTGGTGAAAAATATTGTTGATAAAAATCGTTAATATCTTTAAGGCTAATAGCAGAAACCGTGGCAACAGTACCACTATTAGGTAAGCCGACACGGTTATTTACACCATAAGTGACTTGCTTTAAGGCTCTGCTTGCCAATGTACTAGCATCTTTACTGCCTTGCTCTAAATGTTGAATTAATTGATTTTTAACCCGATTAAAATCAGCTTCCTCAAAAGCGGGATTTAGCATCATATCCAGCATCAATAATAAAGTTGCATCAAGGTTTTTAACCAAAGAGCTTACTTTAATATACGTATTGCGTCCTGAAGCGCCAATAGAAATATCACTGCCCAGTTTTGCTAACTCATTTGAAAGCGCTTCTTTACTATAATTTGTTGTGCCTTCATTCATCAAACTTGCGGTGAGTGAAGCAAGACCGGCTTTTTTAATGGGATCTAACAAAGGACCGCCCTCAATGCTCAGTAACAAACTCACCGTGGGGGTTTCGCTATTGCGTGTGGCAATAATTTCAATGCCATTACTAAAGCTATCACGCCACAATTTAGGCACCTCAATTTGCGGATTAACACCCGCTTTAGGCATGATGGTACGATCAAAACTGCTGGTGTTTTTCATTATTGCTGTATCAAGTACCGCTAACTCAGGCGGGTTACTCACGTCAGGTAAAACAAAATCATCGGCTTTAGCAATAAACTGTTTTTTCCCGTGGGGATAAATAGATAATACCGCAGCCCCCTTACCTTTAATGTATTTTTTATAAACCCGCATGACATCATTTTTAGTCACTTGATTATAACGGGCAACTTGCGCGTGAGTATAATCAGCATCACCTAAAACAGTTTGATATTGAGCTAAGGTTGACACCTTACCCGACACACTTTGTAATCCATAAATGGTACCGGTTTCAATACTCACTTTAGTTTTGAGTAAGTCATCGTCATTAACACCACGTTGTTCAAACTCAAGCAAGGTTGTATTAATTACTTGTTCTATTGTTGACAACGCCATACCTTGCTGCGGATTTGGTAATGCAAAGAAGCTCATTTGACAACTTAATTCTTTACAAGGATGACTAGCCCCCGCTTGCACGGCAACACCTGATTTCACTAAATTTTTATAAAGCAGTGACGTTGGACCGTTGCCAATAATGTTAGCAAACACATCTAATGCGGCTTCATCTTCATGCATGCCATAAACCGTAGGAAAACTAATATAAAGTAACGGCAAAGAAACATTATCACTAAAAGAGTAATAACGATTTTTTTCTAATGTGGTTAGTGTTTTAGCAATATTATCAACCTTAGGGCCGGCTTTTAACTCACCAAAGTACTGGTTAACCCAAGCTAACGTTTGCTCTTCATCAATATCACCACCAATAGTTAACACCGCATTATTAGGGCCGTACCAGCGGCTAAAAAATTCTTTTAAATCAGTAACGGTGCCGCGATCTAAATCGCTCATATAACCGATAACGGGCCAAGAATAGGGGTGTTCTCTGGGATAGATCATTTGATTAATCGTTTCAGTTAAACGTCCATAAGGACGGTTATCAACATTTTGACCACGTTCATTTTTTACTGTTGCTCGTTGAATTTCAAATTTCTCTTCAGTGATAGTTTCTAAAAGAAACCCCATTCGGTCTGATTCCAACCAAAGCATTTTCTCTAACTGATTTCTGGGTACTGTTTCATAGTAATTGGTTCTATCCGTATTCGTGGTGCCGTTTAAGTCGCCGCCACTTTGAGTCACTATTTTAAAGTGCTGTTCATCAGCAACATTTTTTGAACCTTGAAACATCATGTGCTCAAAAAAATGCGCAAAACCAGACTTGCCTAATTGCTCACGGGCTGAGCCAACATGATAGGTAACATCAACATGTACTAAGGGATCAGAATTATCTTGATGTAAAATAACCGTTAAGCCATTAGCAAGGGTATATTTTTTAAAGGGAATAGCTAACCGTTCTTTTGTCGCGACAACCGTTTCAACTAAGCTCACGCCAGCAGGTAAAACAGCATCATCGTCAGTTTTATTGCTATTATTATTGCTTGTGCATGCAAATAATAAAGACGTCGTCAAAGCAACGATGCTAAGACTAGCGATTAAGTGGGAAATTTTTTTCAAAATAACATCCTGTAAGCAGAGTAAAAACAAGTAGATTGAATTATCATAGCATGTAAAAAGCGGCTTAGTAGACCAAATAAATGTATAAAATTATTACACAAACTGACGATTTTGTTGTTGTTTCCAAAAGTGCAGGGGTTAATTTTCATGACGAAGGGGATATTGGCGCTGGCTTATTTTCTCAGGTCAAAGCCTTCCTTCAAAAACACACCAATACTACTGAGCTTTATCCTGTACATCGCTTAGATAAAATGACTTCAGGGCTGATTATTTTTGCCACAAACTTAATCAGTGCTCAGCTATTTTCTGAGCTTTTTAAACACCATTTAGTTGAAAAATACTACCTTGCCATTAGCGATAAAAAACCCAATAAAAAACAAGGTTTGCTCAAGGGAGATATGGCAAAAAGTCGACGTGGTATGTATAAATTAATGCGCAGTATGGAAAACCCCGCCATCACTCAGTTTTTTTCTTACCCCTTAAATGATAATAAAAGACTTTACTTGTTAAAACCTCATTCAGGAAAAACCCACCAATTAAGAGTGGCGCTTAGTAGTATCGGCGCGCCTATTATTGGTGATCCCTTGTATTATTCCCGTTCAAGTAACGATTCAACAGAGCAAGCTAAATTGTTTACTGACCGAGGTTATCTGCACGCTTACGCTTTACGATTTGAATTTTCAGGTAAAGTATATGAATTTACCTTACCGCCAAGTGAAGGGCGTTTTTACTTATCAGATAATTTTAATGGCTGTTTAAACGAAATCAAACAGCCATGGTTGTTAAATTGGCCTAAGATTTGATAACTAATCCCCTCCAAAGGGCAATAAATTCAATCCAAAGAAAGGCAGCTTAGCTCTACCTATTACTTAAAGCGAATGCCAAAACACAATCGCGATAGCACTTGGGCAGATAAATTTGGTGTACCACGGCCAAATTTTCCAAAACAAGCCGTGCTCAACATCCTCATTACCGAGCTTAATTTCAGCCAGTATACCGCTGCGTTGCCAGATCCAACCGACAAAAACACAACATAGCATGGCAATAAGAGGTTGTCCGTAAACCGTAGAAATTGAAATAACCAAACCAAAAAGCACATCAAAATTTAATACAATTAAAGCGCTGAAGATAAAAATACCAAACCCTATTAAGGTGGTGGCTTTTTTCCGTTCGATATGATGGCGTTCAACCACAAACGAAACAGGCCCTTCTAGCATTGAAATTGATGACGTTAGCGCCGCGATTGACATTAAAACAAAAAAACCAAAACCAACAAATAAACCAATAGCGCCCATACCATTAAATAATGTTGGTAGTACATCAAACACTAAGTTGGGGCCTGAAATTAAGGCACCATCATCACTAAAAATGGCCACACCTTGTGCTTGAGCAACATACATAGACGGAATAATTAATAACCCAGCCAAAAAGGCAATTGAGACATCAATTAAAGTAACTTGCGCACCAAGAGACACTAAGTTTTCTGACTTAGAAATATAAGAACCATAAATCACCATCACGCTTGTGCCTAACGACAAAGAAAAAAACGCTTGCCCAAGGGCACTAATCAGTAAGTCTGGCTCAAATACCCGCGAAATATCAGGATTTAAATAAGCGGCAAAGCCAGCTTTTGAACCTTCTAGCGTAAAAACATAAATAATCAGTAAAATTAATAAACCAATCAACATTGGCATTAAGCGTTTAGACCATTTTTCAATGCCTTGTTCAACACCGCGGCGAATAATAGCAATGGTGAGCATCATAAATAACGCCGTAAAAATTAAATTACGGGCAATAGATTGTGAAGTTAGCCAACTTGACGCTTCATTCAGTCCAAGGAGCGAGGTAATTGGTTCAATGGCATAAGACATCATCCAACCCGCTAAAATGCCATAAAAACTTAAAATTAACGTGGCACAAATAATCCCCCCAAAACCAACAACAAAAGCAAACCGCCTTTGTCCTGAATTACGTGACATTTTTTCCATTGAGCTCACCGCATTAGCTTGCCCATAGCGGCCGATTAGCAGCTCTGCCATAAAAGCAGGATAAGCTAAACAAAATGCCAGCACTAAATATACTAATACAAATGCTGCACCACCATTACTGGCCGTTTGCGTTGGAAAACCCCAAATATTGCCTAGACCAACCGCTGAACCAGCCGCCGCTAGAATAAACCCCATACGCGAACTAAAGCCGCCTCTTGCATTATTCATTGATAGATCTCATTATTATGTTCATTATTGCCACTAGTATGACCCAAGTGATAGCAGCTTAATTTACTTAAAAGTAAACAAAAAAAATAGTGTTATAAAAAATATATTTTGTTGCTAATGTAATTATGCTGTTACAGATTATTGTAAAGTTCATCAATAAAATAATAAATGTTTCCTGATTGATTTACCTAAACACATTTAATTAAACTAGCAATGACTGTTCACCTCTGAGCTGCGATGCTGGACTTCATTTCTCTGTAGTCAATATTTTTAAGCTAAATAAATATAATCACACTTCATTTTTGCTAAATAGCCGCCAAAAAATATATAATATTGATGCTTTATTTCATCAAACAAGTTATTTTTAATCAACCAAGTCATCATCAAAGGAAGGTCTGTCTTGAAACCCCTAACGTTAATCAATAAGTGCTTATTATTTGCTGTTTTTGTTATCTGCTTTTTGATCTTCTCCACTAGCCTTGTTAACGCTAACAACCTAGCTAAAATAAATAAATCCCCCCCCTTATCTGATTACTTTACTCAGTCGTGGAGCACCTTAGACGGCCTCCCCCATAACGGTATAAATGCCTTATCACAAACCAATGATGGTTATCTTTGGATTGGTACATGGGAAGGGTTAGCACGCTTTAATGGTAGAGCATTTAAGGTATTTTCTCGAGGTTCAAAAGTTGGCTTACCTGACTCAGCAGTGAAAAGCCTAGTTGCCACCAAAGCAGGTAAATTATTAGTTGCTGGTGCTCGCGGTGGTTTATCAGAGCGAGTCAATAAGCTCTGGTCCGCAAAGCCTTTAGCGAGCACTATGATCAATCATGCCATTTACGATAACGAAGGTAATACTTGGTTAGCATTAGAAGGTCGAGGCTTAGTTTATCGGCACCGTGATACGCAACAAGACAGGGTAATAATTGACAACCTTCGTGCCTATAAAATAGCACAAGATAACGAAGAGACTGTTTGGGTAGCTACCAGTAAAGGCCTGTTTTCAGTAAAAAACAAAACTTTAGTCCAACATTTTGATAAAAATCACGGTTTACCCAACGCCCCTGCATATACCGTGGTCTTTACAAAAAACAAACAATTATTAGTAGGCACTCAACAAGGTGTTTATAAGTTTGTTAATGGCTTTTTCAAACCATTACATGCGCAACTGGTCAATGAAAGAGTGACCAGTATATTACAAGACGGTGATAATAATATTTGGCTCGGCACCGATAATCACGGTATCTTCAGGCTTAGTAAAAAAGATTTAGAACAGTTAGATGACCGCAACGGTTTACCCACTAATAAAGTATCAGCGCTCTATCAAGATAAAGAACAAAGTATCTGGGTGGGCACCAGTGGCGGTTTATTTCGTTTAAGAGAAGCTCCTTTTATCACCTTAACGAGTAAACAAGGCTTAGCTGGAGACTATATTCGTAGTGTTCTATCTCATTCTGATGGCAGTTTATGGGTTGGCAGCAGTAAAGGCCTAAATAAGCTGCAAAACAATACCATTAGCACAATAGCAATAGCAATAGCTAACAACAATCAGCAGTTGTCAGTATTAAGCTTGGCAGAAAATTCACATCAGCAAGTTTTGGTAGGAACATACAATAGCGGTCTTTATAGCGTTATCAACAATAAATTAACACCTTTACTGACAACGGAACAAGGCCTGCCCAGTAATGAGATTCGCAGCATATTAGCAGACTCTCATGAAAATATTTGGCTGGGCACGTCATCAGGTTTAGTCAAAATACAACCCGATGGCACTCAGGAGCATTTCGATAAACAAAACGGTTTACCGGCAAGCTTTATTATGTCAATTGCCGAAGACAGCCGCGGCACTATATGGATTGGTACAGGCAATGGTATCGTTGCTTATAACCAAGGAACTCTACAAACTTATCACCTGCATGATAAATTTGATGCAGAGTACGCTTTTGGCTTTCATATTGAACCTAACTCTCTATGGATGACAACAGACAGAGGCTTGATTCATATTGACTTAAACAGTCATAAAATGACCGCAGTGACTAAGGAAAATGGCTTACCCATCGACAAGTTATTTCAAGTGGTTATTGATAATAACAACACCTTTTGGTTAACCAGTAATCGCGGCGTGATAAGCGTTACTAGAGCACAAATTAATAATGTTATTCAAGGTAAAAGTCAAACCGTGCATTATGAGCTATTTGCTGAAGGCGCGGGCCTATTGAGCTCACAAGCAAATGGTGGCTCAACTCCGTCAGCAACCCTTCATAAAGATGGCAGTGTCTGGGTTGCGACAGCAAAAGGGGTTGGCCAAGTCAGTCATCAAAGATTACAACGTATGGCTGAAACCGTAATCCCCGTGGTTATTGAACAGTTTAATGTCGATGGTAAATCTTATCCTATAAATAATTATATAAACATTAAACAGAATTCATTTGCACAGGGTTCGCTTACACAGGATTCACTTACGCTAGGTTCACTTACACAAGATAATAGAACCCAACAAAAATATCCTGATGATGAGATCAAATTGCCAGCAGGCTCATCGCGCATCACCATTCATTATGCTGGTTTGGGGTTTTTACTGGCAAAACATATTGAATATCAAACTCAATTAATTGGTTTTGATATTCAATGGCAAAACAAAGATAACCAAACCTTTACTGAGTTTACTAATTTAGACCCTGGCCACTATACCTTCCAAATGCGCGCTAAATATCCTAACGGCCAATGGCAAAAAAATCTGGCCAGCATCAGCTTTACTATCATGCCTTTTTTTTGGCAAACCATTTTCTTTAAATTATTTGTGGCACTCAGCTTGTGCTTAGCCCTCTATGCTGTCTATCGCCTTAGAATGGTAACTATCGAGCGTGGACAAATAAAACTGAAAAATTTAGTCGCACGGCAAACGATTGACTTACAAAAACAGGCAGAATTATTTGCCTATCAAGCTAATCATGATCAGCTAACAGGCCTGTTTAATCGCCGGGCTTTTGATCATTGGTGTAATGAAGACTTTGCGCTGGCAAAAGCAACTCAGCAGCCATTAACTATCGCCATCCTTGATATTGACAACTTCAAGCATGTCAATGATGAGTTTTCTCATCTAATTGGCGATAAAGTCATTAAAACAGTCGCCGATATTTTACAGCAACTTGTTCAAAACCATTCACCGCAAACCAAAATAGCGCGATGGGGAGGCGAAGAGTTCACTTTTCTCATTAGTGATAAGAAAACAAAGGCTTATGATTTTTGCGAATTAGTGCGCGCCAGTATAAAAAACCATGCTTTTGCTAAAATAGCGCCAGATTTAAATATCACGGTAAGCATTGGTTTAACCGATAACAGCGAAGTAATAGAATACGACAAAATGATTAGCCATGCTGATCAGGCCTTATATTTTGCCAAGAATCATGGTCGTAACCAAGTCAGAATTTATCAAAAAGAAGACAGTGACGATAATGAGAAAGTGGGTGAGCGGCTCAGTCAGGTGATGCGAGCAACATCGCGCATCGACAACAATTAAAAATTTACCACGGGGAGAGCCAAAGCCCCCACTACACCAAAAACATATCCTTTGTGTCGGTTCGAAGCACCCTCTATGGTGTATCAACGTTCAGTGCTGAACAGTTACAATAAGTAAAATGACGGTTGGTCGTTATAACCAATACCGTCACTTTTAACAGTTACCGCAGTAATCTCAGTAAATATTACTCTACTTCTGGACGCATGTGCGGGAATAAAATAACGTCCTTAATCGTTGGTGAGTCTGTAAACAACATCACTAGACGATCAATACCAATACCTTCACCTGCCGTTGGTGGTAAGCCATACTCAAGGGCGCGAATATAATCATCATCAAAATGCATCGCTTCATCATCACCAGCATCTTTCTCTTCCACTTGCTTTTTAAAGCGTGCTGCTTGATCTTCAGCATCGTTAAGCTCAGAGAAACCATTCGCTAATTCACGGCCGCCAACGAAAAACTCAAAACGGTCGGTAATAAAAGGATTGTTATCATTACGGCGCGCTAACGGAGAAACTTCCCACGGATATTCAGTGATAAAAGTTGGCTGATCTAATAAATGCTCTGCTACTTCTTCAAAAATTTCACAGATATATTTACCTGGCCCCCACACTTTAGCCGCATCTCCTTCTTTAACCCCAGCAGCTTTTGCCATGGCCTTGATAGCATCAAAGTTATTTTCAGGGTCACGTAATGCCGCTTCATTAATTTGATGTCTTTCTTCGCTATACTTAATAATGGCGTCAACCATAGATAAACGTGTAAATGGTTGACCAAAGTCGTAGAATTTTTCTTCTACCACTTCACCATCAGCATTTTTCACCGTGTTACGAACCATGCTTGTGCCCAGTACATCTTGAGCAACCGTACGTAGCATTTCTTCAGTTAAGTTCATCAAATCGTTATAGTCAGCATAAGCTTGATAGAATTCAATCATGGTGAACTCTGGGTTATGGCGAGTTGATAAACCTTCATTTCTAAAGTTTCTGTTAATCTCGAAAACACGCTCAAAACCACCAACCACTAAACGTTTAAGATAAAGTTCAGGAGCAATACGCAAGTACATATCGATATCTAAAGCATTATGATACGTTTGAAAGGGTTTAGCCGTGGCGCCACCAGGGATAACTTGCAACATTGGCGTTTCAACTTCCATAAAATCACGATCGACGAGGAAACGACGAATGCCATCAACAATTTTTGTGCGCATTTTAAAGGTATTACGCGTGTCTTCATTGATGATCAAATCAACATAACGCTGACGATATTTCATTTCTTGATCTGATAAACCATGGAATTTTTCAGGCAACGGACGTAACGATTTAGTTAATAAAGAATATTCGTCCATATTAACGTAAAGATCGCCTTTACCTGATTTGTGCAAAATACCTTTTACGCCAACAATATCACCGATATCTAAGCTGCCAGAGTTAGCTCTAATTTCTTTTTGTACGGTTTTTTCAGCGTAAGCTTGAATGCGGCCAGACATGTCTTGTAGTACCAAAAATGGCCCGCGCTTAGCCATAACTCGGCCGGCAATAGCATAAGTAACTTGTAAAGCTTCAAGCTCTTCTTTGGTTTTTTCACCATGCTCTGCTTGAATATCTGCCGCTAAATGTTCACGGTTAAAATCATTTGGAAAACCGTTTGCTGAGCAATTCGAACGAATTTTTTCTAACTTGATACGACGCTCAGCAATAAGTTTGTTTTCATCTTGTGCTGGCGCTTGGCTGTTTTTTGCATTGTCAGTCATTTTATTTCTCATTACGTATATGTAAATTAATCTTTAATTCTTCTATAAACCAGACTTTAAACTGGCTTCTAAAAATTTATCTAAATCGCCGTCTAGTACTGCTTGCGTGTTGCGATTCTCAACGCCTGTTCTTAAATCTTTTATGCGGCTATCATCTAATACATAAGAGCGAATTTGACTGCCCCAACCTATATCAGATTTTCCGTCTTCAAGCACTTGCTTGTCTTCATTTTGTTTTTGCATTTCTAGCTCAAACAATTTCGCTTTTAATAGTTTCATCGCACTAGCACGGTTTTTATGCTGTGACCTATCACTTTGACACTGTACTACCGCACCCGTGGGGATATGCGTTAAACGAATAGCCGAGTCAGTTTTATTTACATGCTGACCACCTGCGCCAGAAGCACGGTAAGTATCGACGCGTAAATCTGCGGGATTAATCTCAATGTCGATATTGTCATCAATTTCAGGATAAATAAACGCTGAGGCAAACGAGGTATGACGTCGGCCACTGGAGTCAAAAGGTGATTTACGCACTAGCCTGTGCACGCCCGTTTCGGTGCGTAGCCAGCCATAAGCATAGTCACCACTATATTTAATGGTACAGCCTTTAATACCCGCAACATCACCGTCGGTAACTTCGACCACTTCGGTTTTAAAACCATGCGCTTCACCCCAACGCAAGTACATGCGCATCAGCATTTCAGCCCAATCTTGCGCTTCTGTACCACCTGAGCCCGATTGAATATCTAAATAACAGTTGTTACCATCTTGCTCGCCTGAAAACATGCGGCGAAATTCGAGTTTAACTAACAGTGTATCTAAAGCCGCCGCTTCGGTTTGCGCGTCATCAAAAGTATCTTGATCTTCTTCTTCAACGGCCAACTCAACTAAACCTTCAATGTCTTCACAGCCTGATTCTAACTCAACAATGGTGTTAACTATGGCTTCTAAATCGCTACGTTCTTTACCCAATGCTTGCGCACGTACTGGCTCATTCCAAACATCAGGTAATTCTAATTCCCGTGACACTTCAACTAAACGTTCTGCTTTAACATCGTAGTCAAAGATACCCCCGAAGTAGGTCAGCACGTTCACGAATTTCTTTTAATTTATTTAGGATAGGATTTATTTCAAACATAAGCCTTCGAACATGAGCCTTCAAAAAAGATAAGTCTGCGAAATATATGCACTAGGAGCTTATATTTCAGCTAAAAAATAGTCGGGCATTGTAGCTTAAATAGCCGGGCAAATAAACGCTTTTTTGAGAGGTTAAAGCATGACTAAAATCCCGCCTACATTGCAATATGCCAGAGCGCGATTAAAATCCCGCCTACGTAACAACATGCTAGAGCACGCTTTAAATTCCGCCTAGATGGTAATATGTTTTACCATTAACTGTACGCTACGTTTACCACGAAATTCATTAATATCTAAATGATAAGCAAGCTGTACTTTTTCAGCCTTTAAATTTGGCCAAGCTTTAATATCAACATTAAAAGCGATGGCATCAAATATTTGCCCTGCTTTTTTCACCACCAATTTCAAGTGTTTTTCGCCAACAATACGTTGCTGAACAAGGGTGAATTCATCGTCAAATAGGGGTTCAGGAAAATTTTGTCCCCACGGACCGGCATTTCTTAATTGCTCAGCAAATGTCAACGTCATCTCCTGAGCTGATAATTTCCCATCACTAAGCAGTACCGATTGTAAGTGCTCCTTGGTTAGCCATTGCTCAGCGACTTTGTTAAAAAGTTGTTGAAACTTATCAAAATCTTGCCCTTTAATTGACAAGCCTGCTGCCATGGCATGACCGCCAAATTTTAAAATTAAATCAGGGTATTGGCTGGAGATATGCTCTAGTAAGTCACGAATATGTAAACCAGAAATAGAGCGAGCCGAACCTTTAATTTCATAATTTTCATCCGTTTCGTCACTGCTATTAGCAAAAACGATACAAGGTCGATGGAATTTCTCTTTTAATCGCCCGGCAACAATGCCAATAACACCTTGATGCCAATCTTGTTGATAAAGTGCAATGGCACTTGGCAAGTTATCTTCATTAAAGTTAAGGGATTTAAGCACTTGTTCAGCTTCAACTTGCATGCCCTGCTCTATTTCACGACGCGCTTTGTTAAGATCATCTAAATCACGTGCCATAACTCTAGCACTAGCTAAATCAGGGGCAAGTAAGCAATTTATACCGTAAGCCATATCATCTAAACGACCAGCGGCATTAATGCGTGGCCCTAAAGCAAAGCCAAAATCACTGGCGATCAGTTGGCTTTGATCTCGCTTGGCAATATCTATTAAGGCTTGAATACCGGGGCGAGTTTGCCCAGCGCGAATTCGCTTTAACCCTTGCGCGACTAAAATACGGTTATTGGCATCAAGCGGCACAACATCGGCCACAGTGCCTAAAGCGACTAAATCAAGTAATTGGGCAATATTAGGCTCAGGTATGCCGCGTTTGGTGAAATAGCCTTGTTCTCGACCATGTTTTCTCAGCGCCAGCATCAAATAAAAAGCCACGCCTACGCCCGCAAGCGCTTTACTTTCGAACTGACAGCCATGTTGATTTGGGTTAACAATAGCATCGGCGTTTGGCGTTATTTTTCCGGGTAAATGATGATCAGTAACGACGACTTGCAAGCCCAGTTCTTTTGCGCGATTAACGCCAGCAATACAGCTAATACCATTATCTACCGTGATTAAAAGCTGCGCCTTTTGAGCGGCGGCAATATCAACAATTTCAGGTGTTAAACCGTAGCCATATTCAAAGCGGTTTGGCACGATGAAGCTATGATTATGACTGCCAAACATGCTAAGCGCTGACATCATCAAAGCGGTACTCGTCGCACCGTCAGCATCAAAATCACCGACAATAACAATGGCGGTGTTATTTTCTATAGCAGGGAGTAAAATTTCACACGCTTGCGTTAAGCCTTTTAATTGCGCGCTATCTGCACTCAGCCCCTGCAAATTAGCAACTTGATGATCTAGCTCTTTCGCTGAAGTAACGCCACGACTAGCATAAATTTGCTTAATAATTGCGGGTAAATCATGGGGTAAATGATCATCCGCAACTAATTCACGGCGAGATATTGTTGTAGTCATCTTTTTGTCGTCATGTAATGATATAAGCCTAGCTAAACCTAATTATAAGTGTATTTATTCAGCTTAAAATATTTACCACAGAGAGCACCGAGAATAGCAAAGTCTCTGTGTAGGCTCGAAGAGCCCTCTGTGAAGCATAGCGGCTCAGTGGTGAATAGTTTTAATTATAAGTTTTCTAATAATTGCTCTAATTTCGCGGGTGGTTGATAGCCAGGTACCATCATGCCGTTAGATAACACAATGGCAGGGGTACCGTTCACCCCAACCTGACGGCCGAAATCAAACTCACTTTCAATCGGCTTATCACAAATACGATAAGCAATACTTTGACTATTTTTAGCCGAAGTCATCGCTGCTTTTGGATCATCTGCACACCATATTGAACGTAAATCTTTAAAGCCTTGACTATAATCACCTGCTCTGTTTTTTATGCCTGAACGTGGATAAGCTAAGTAACGAAAGGTAATACCGCGCGCATTATAATCTGCCATTTGTTTATGCATTTTACGGCAATAACCACAGGTGATATCGGTAAAAGCAGTAACGACATACTTTTCATCTTTCGCTTTAAAAACGATCATGTCGTCTTTAAACTTTTCCAAACCCTCTAAACGCATGTTAGCCAAACTTTGTTCTGCTAAGTCAGTCACTTCGGTCACTAAGCTGTAAACTTTACCTTGAATGAAATAATCACCATTATAACTTGCATAAAACAAGCCTTGGTTAGTGATAAGTAACGCTATACCGGGTACAGGTGTTGCTTCAACTTTTTCAACGTCTATACCCAATTTGCCTTTAATTTTAGCTTTTAAAAATTCTGCATTTAACTGCGTAGGATCTGATTTTGCTATACTACTTGGCACCAATGAATTGTTTGCCACAGCCGACTCATTTACTGAAAAAAACACACTTGCAGCAACAACCGCTAAACCACCGGCAATTAATATTTTCTTAAACATAGTTAATTTTCCTAAATTTACTTCAATCTTTAGTTATCTAGACAATGTAGACCGTTTTATTGCCAATGAAATTACAGTCGTTATGATAACTTTGCAACAATAAATTGAATTGTACTAAATGCTTTTGCTAAAATCGCCCTCAAATATGTTTCCAATCATTATAATCAGGAAATTTTCATGAAAATCGGCTTATTTTACGGCTCCACCACTTGTTATACAGAGATAGCCGCAGAAAAAATTCAGGCGACCATTGGCGCAGAGCTCATAGAACTACATAACCTTAAAGATGAACCTTTGGCCCATTGCCTTGATTATGATTTCATTATTTTTGGTATTTCTACCTGGGATTATGGCGAGTTGCAAGAAGATTGGGAGTCATGCTGGCAAGACATCGCCGACCTTGATTTTTCAGGAAAAACCATTGCCTTATATGGCATGGGCGATCAAATAGGCTATACCGAGTGGTTTCAAGACGCGCTAGGCATGCTGCATGAGCAAGTAACAGCACAAGGCGCACAATTAATAGGCTACTGGCTAAATAAAGGTTATGAGTTTTCTGCCTCGAAGGCTCTTAGTGCCGATAAAAGTCATTTTGTTGGCTTATCACTTGATGAAGATAACCAGTATGATTTGAGTGAAGATAGAATTAACCAGTGGTGTGAGCAAATTTTAATTGAGTATGCTGAGTTATAGTGATGTCAAATTCGATCTGACACTTTGACTTTATAGGTTTTAATCAAACCTGACAGTCCCAAAAGCCACCATTGCCGTCGTTCATCATTTACATTTTAAATGTGCGCTTTATAGACATAGGATTCAAAACTTTTTGCTATATATTTTCTAATGAATTCTTATGAGGCCGTCCCAGTAACTGTGGTGCTTCATCAATAATGATAAACGTGTCACGCCATGAGAAAATTTAACAATTAATTTCCAACGATTCGTGATTACGCATACTGTTTGAGGTTATCAAGCGGGAATATCCTATAATGATAAATGATAAATGATAAATGATAAATGATAAAATTTATACCATTTGTAAATAGGAGAATTCGAAATGAATATAAAAAATCTTATTATCCTAATATATGCAATAACAGGCTTTTCATTTAACGTTGTAGCCGCTCAAAATCCGAGTATTTCAGAATCTAGGGTAAACAAAAATGTGAAAGATTCAATTACAATAATGACTATGTTGGAACTTTGTAATGAAAAGCATAGATCACTTCAAGATCAAATAGTAAAGTTACAATTCCCCTTTATTTTAATTAGTGCAATATCGATAGGAAGAAGTAACACCGGGATAATGATGAGACAATACCCTCAATTAGCATCGACAATGAGAAATGATAAAACAAAATGGGGAAACGTTACTATTAAGCGGTGTTACAAAATAATAAGTACTACTGACAACATCATTAAGACTTTTACAAAAAATTTCCCAGATGAAAAAACACCTGAATGGCTCAACTCAGAAGAGCTAAGAGCAATAATAAAGCAAAACTAAAATTGGCCTAATTTCTCAAGTGACAATACCTGCTTTATTTTTCCATCGATTAAATAGTCACGATTAACAAATTTGACTAATATGTTGTCACATGAAGCACCCATACTTCCGTGAACTACATCACACACTTCTAATTTATAAGAGTCATTTTTGAGTCTCTCAATTATTTGGTAGCTAATCTCATTACTACCAGGATAATTAGCGGCAATACATCCTCTAAGATCTGCTCGATTAATGAATACGGCTGCAATGTAGTTATCACCATTTAACTCTGTCATTAATTGACCAAAGCAGCCATTAGGTATATCACCTTCAGATGTTATAAACCTGTCATTCTTAATTGTGTAATCTAAATCATCTGCCATTGAAGGCATAGCCAAACTTAACAGTGAAGTTATTAAAATTAGATATTTCATTCTGATACTCCAAATTATTCCCTGCTTAATACTTGCCATTAGAAAAAGTATAGCAAACTTAAAAGTGCGAATATAAACTGCATTTTCGCTAACATTCAGCAAGTTAACATTCTGAACTGATTTCTTATGATTTATTCTCTGCCAACACCCGCTGAGAGCTTGCAGGAGGCATAGCTACAAGATTGTATGTAGATTGCCCTCATTATATGTCTTGTCTCGACTTAATCTAACATTTCCTATTCTGTTAACTCTGAACCGCCGATGTCTCATTTGTGTTGAGAGTGCAATTTTAATCAGTAATATTCGTAATTTAGGCGATAAAATTCATTCCATATATCGTTTTTTAACGACTTTAATTCTGCGGAGTTCATACCATTCGATCTTGCAACCTCAACAAACAACAACATTCTCATATTTCTTTCGCTGAGGTCATAAAAGTGTATAAAGTCACGTTCGTTATTTCTGTTTTGTAGAGTAACTGTTGCATGCACCTGAAAACATTTCGTTAAATACAATGGGACTTCATCAATATCAAACGCCTTCGATAGAGCAATACTATCCTTCGTTTTCGCAAACAGATCTGTAGCCTTCAGCAACAATGTTTTCTGGGGTGCAGGCATTTCAATAAGCGCACAAGATGCAGAGTTTGTTTGCTCCTTTGTTGCCATACTCACCAATTTTTTCGTCATAGATACACTTTTAGTCACTTCATGATCAGTTTCTGTAAATAAAAGTAGTGGCCAACTCAATCCTTTAATCCACAATTCTGTGCTATATGCACCAACCCCATACCTTGTTTTAGGTGTTTCATCACACCAAAACAAACCTTTTAACCATCCTTCTTTGTCAATGCACTCCTTTCTATCATCAAATGCGTAAATTATTCGGGCTAAGCCAGTTCCTAAAATCCATACAGCGAAAATACCGATTGCTAAGCCTTTAATCGTGTTCATTTCAGATTCCTCCAATATTTACTCATATTTCGAATTGATAAAAATAGTATTCATCCACAATAAATTGAGAGTTATCATTGCTAAAACACGAAGGGTAATTAATGTATATTAGAAATTTTTCATTATTACCTAACCCGAAACAAATTTTCTTAAGTATAGCCGAAGTACGGTGTTGTTAAAGGGGGCAGCCTTAAGACAGGAAACAGAGTTATGGAAAGCTCAGAGTTTCAAATCAATTAATTGACTATCAGTGTATTATTTGTGTAGTGAGCTGCCGCCCAACACTTACCTCGCGAGAAGGTTCGGAATAGTTTAGTCTTCTATATCAGAGAAGGGTGGCCATAAATTAGGAGGCTAGCAGTATATATAGACAGCTAAGCGGCAGCCTTGCCCATTTACCACATTGATAATCTTTTTAATGCCCTCAACTATTAACAGCCAAGAGGTCAAGTAATTAAATTTACATTATCGAACACTTTTATCAATATCACCAAAAGCTAGGCATGAGTGCTGCGTTTCTCTCAGTGACATAGTCAAAACTTACCACTTTAATATTTAATGGCTAATTGTTTGGACACATTCCGACACTTCAAAAGAACTTTGGTTGTATTCGGGTAAAATTGAAATTCTTGGTATTGAACCGTCAAAGTATCTTTATTAATATTATAATTAGTGCCATCACCAGCATCTTTCATTGCCATACCGTCATATTGATGCGACGCACAACCTAGCATGGATAATAAGGTAAATAGCATTAAACACAGCCTTTTTATCATGATATATATTCCTATAATTTAAAGGGCTAACTAGAAATATAGTTTACCGGATTAAACATTACTAGGGACTGCAAAAAAATGTGATTAAGAAAATGACTAGAAGTTTGCTCAAAGCCTGATAACAGGCAATTTTTTTGTTCAAATATAACACGGGATTACTTCTGCAAAGTGGTACTACTGCCCTTAAAGTTTCACTCAATAAAATTAACTGTTTCAAAAATCAATGATATTTACTAATGTCTTTTTCGTGTCTTTTCTGCCATATTTTAATCGTGCGCGTTGAGGCATGAGGGCTAAAACATTAGCGATATGTATTATAATACTTCTTCGAATACGTGTTAAATGTTCTACACTTACACATTTGTGCATTGTAGTCACCAGCGGGTATGTTTAAATGGCATTTTATATCAATCATCTAATTTGTTTTTTATGCTTGGAGAATGGAGGAGACGAATGAAAAACAAAGTTGTAGTAACATGGCTCTTGGCTATTGCCTCTATCGCCATTTCAGCTAAAGTAGTGAAAGCAGAGACGATCTACTGTGGGCTAAAGACCATTACCGTTCAGAACGGAAAAATGACTCAGATACGTCATGAGGATGGAACCATTCATAAATTAGGTTCCGATTCTAAATACTGGAGCTATGACGGAAAATCAATCAAGCATAAACTCATTGGTGAACGACTTCCATGTGGCACTAATCCAAAGTCCAGAGATGAGATTATTGATGGACTGTCATCACGGTTCATCAAAAACCCAAGTATCTATAATATGGATAAACAAGAAGCCCTATGGATGACTAGCTTTACTGCCAATCTGATGAAGACCGATAAGAATTGTCATGTACTAGTTGATGCTTCAAAATCAGTAGTGCGAAATGATATGTTTTACATTGATTGCAGTGATCACTCAGACAAATCACATAGATATTGGGTGACCCGTGGTGATTTAAAAGCTGGTAACTCCAGACCACCAGCAACAGCAGTAACTAAGCTTGTGGCAATCAATATCTGTAGCACTGAATTACGTTCGAAGGCAATGATTCCATCTACTTACAACCCTGCTTTACTTACAGGGACTTCCAGCAGAATTGTAGAAAATGTCGGGCGTAACATTGTTGAGATTAATTTTACCGCTAAGAGTGCCATCGGCGTAGAAGGTAAATTCCGAGGCAGGTGTGTTTTGGAGTCTGGACGTTTAATTGAAGCGATAGTTCTTGACCGCTAAAGAAATCAATAGGTAAAGTGCAGGTTATTTTGGTAGTTATCAATACAAAATCTAATCCTAAATGTTATTTCAACACTAACTCTTAACTTCCGTTTTTGGTAAAGGTTAGCGTTCTGAGGTGAAACTCCACAGGCAGCAATGAGCTTGAAGCTGCCTGTCAGATATAATGCCCCCCCTGATCTTTCTAATCGTTAGATCTACATATAAGTTATCAATAATAGACGTTAAGTGTTAGAAGTAGTGCTAGGTTTTACTAGAAGTTTCACTTCTCCTAGATCCTTCTCCCTAAAACCACTATAATTGCCACCATATTAATATTCCTCCCTATTTTAGTGATTTCCCTTATGTTTGAGCAATTTGATCTCGACTCTGAATTATTAGCCGCTGTTAAAGCGTTAGGCTACAAAAAACCAACGTCTATTCAAGAATTGGTTATTCCACACGCTATGACAGGCAAAGACGTGCTGGCTTCAGCGCCTACAGGTACGGGTAAAACCGCAGCCTTTTTATTGCCCATTGCCCAGCATTTATTAGATTATCCTCGTACACAGCCAGGCTTTCCTAGAGTATTAATTTTAACGCCAACCCGTGAATTAGCGATTCAAATAGGCGAAGACAGCGAAAAACTCAGTCAATTAACTAAAATAAAAACCGGCGTGATCACAGGTGGCGTAAACTATGGTAGCCACAATGATATTCTCAACAGCACCACAGATATTCTTGTTGCCACTCCCGGGCGATTATTAGAATACATTGAAAACGAACAATTCGATGCCCGTGAAATTGAAATTTTAGTGCTTGATGAAGCGGATCGCATGCTTGATTTGGGCTTTCGCGAAACCATTAACCGTATTGTTGGTGAAGCTCGCTGGCGCAAACAAACCATGTTGTTTTCGGCGACATTAGAAGGCGCGGGGGTGACTCGTTTTGCAAAAGAGGTGTTGACCGAACCCACCTTTTTAGAATCGAATCCATCTCGCAAAGAAAAAGCGAAAATTCACCAATGGTTGCACCTTGCTGATAGTGCACCACATAAACTTAATTTACTGGTAAACATCCTCAAACAAGAAGGTGTTGACCGTACTGTGGTATTTGCCAACAAACGTGAAACAGTACAATACCTATCGGGTAAGTTATACGCTGAAGAGTTACCTTGTGTTTGGCTGGAAGGAAAAATGCCTCAAGACAAACGTAACAGAGCGATTGAACGTTTTAAAAATGGCGAGGTCAAGGTACTCGTTGCCACTGATGTTGCTGCTCGAGGGTTAGATATTGACGGTATTAGTCATGTTATTAACTTTGATATGCCACGTACAGTAGATATTCATATTCACCGCATTGGCCGTACAGGCAGAGCTGGCGCTAAAGGCACGGCAATTTCTTTAGTTGAAGCGCATGATATGGCCGTTATTGGTAAAATTGAGCGTTATCAAAACGAACGCCTTCAGCGTCGTGTCATTGATGAACTTCGTCCTCAAAACAAAGAATCTCGCGTAGCCAACAAAAAAGCAAAAGTGAAGTTAACGACTGCCCAGAAAAAAGCTAAGGCTAAAAAACAAGCAAAGAAAAAAACTAAGAAAGCGAAATCTTAAGCAATCCCTATCAATAATTACCAAGATAATAGCTGCCTGTTAATAACAAGTGGCTATTTTTTTCTCTGATTTTTACAAATCAAAAACCTCTACTACACTAAAGCCTGAGTACTACTTTATTAAAAAGGACTTTATCGTGCAGTTCAAACCTCCATACAGTCAACATAGTGTGCTAATCCGCGCGAACATTAAGCGATACGAGTAACTAACCACAGTATATAACTGAAAATTTCCCTGAAAAACATAGCAAGCAGTACTAAAAAATAATCTCTTCAACATAAATTAAGTGAAACATAAAGATGAATAAACACCCTGAAAATTATAGAATTTTATTGGTAGAAGACAACCGAATAAATCAACAGATTGCTTTAGGGTTATTAGCAAAACTTAACTTAACTGCTGATATTGCTGCTAATGGTTTGCTGGCCATTGATGCGCTAACAAGCTCAAGGAATGAATGCCCTTACACATTAGTGTTAATGGATTGCCAAATGCCGGAAATGGATGGTTACCAAGCCAGCCAAGAAATTCGCAACGGCGGTGCAGGTGAATTGTTTAAAAATATACCTATTATTGCTATGACAGCCCACGCCATGACAGGTGATAAACAAAAATGCCTTGATGCGGGCATGACTGACTACTTAGCAAAACCTATAGAACCAGAGCTACTGGCAGAAAAATTAACACGTTATCTCAACATTAATACCACTAGCAATGGTGCACATAGTACTTTATCGACACAAGCTAAGCATTACCAAGAAATAGCTAGTCCCGCTATTATTGAGGGAGTAAATGAGCCGATAAATCAACAAGAAACTGACTTAGTTTGGGATAAAAGCGCTTGTTTAAAAAGAGTCAGTAATAACCAAGCATTACTGAAAAGTTTAATTGTTCTTTTTATCGAAGATACACCGATGATGATCAATTCGCTAACGGTATTAATAACGAAACTTTTAAGTCAAAAAATTCAGCTAAAAAAAGAAGCAAACCAAATTTTATTTGAAAAAATTTATCAAAATTCTCATAGTATCAAAGGCGTTGCCGGCAATTTGAGTGGTATCATCTTACATCGTCTTGCCAGAGAACTAGAGTTAGCCGCAAAAAGTGCTAACTTAGTAGAAATACAACAAATTCAACCTGAATTAATTAACAGCCACCAAGCCTTAATGCAGCAATTAAAAAGTTTTGTTGAAATCACTGTCGATTAAATAAACATCCATGTGTTTAGATTAAAAAGTTAGACTTTACATTAAAATCCAGTCTACACTGTCAGCCTAACTGTTTTTCATACCACTAAAATGACCAACAAAAATAATAAAAACCAGTTCACTAATACCTTTATAAGTTATCAAAACACAATTCGTGGTTTTATTAGTCGTATTGTAAAACCTGACGATATTGATGACATAGTGCAAGAAACATTTGTACGCACCTATGAAGCTAACCTTAAGCAAGAAATCAAGTACGCTCGCAGCTATATGCTTAAAACAGCCAAAAACCTCGCTTTTAATCATAATGCCAAGTGGGATAATAAATTCAACGTCTCTATAGAGGATTTTATTGAACCACCTGTCGAATTAACTAGCACAACTTTTGAAGATGATTATGAATCAAAAGAACGGTTTTTATCTTTTTGCAAAGCCACAGATCAACTATCAGGCTCTGTACGCAAGTGCTTCATTTTAAAAAAAGTCTATGGTTTAAGCCAAAAAGAAATAGCGCAATATTTACAGCTGAGTGAAAGTACCGTTGAAAAGCATGTAGCGAAAGGGTTATTAAAAAGTGTACAATACATGCAAAAGTTGAACTATAACACCGAGCAAGGCTCTAAAGCTCAACTAAATAAAGTAAAAAAAACAAAATCGCAATCGTCAAATGGGTAATAAGTTGAGTGCAACAACTTGTTGCGTAAATGAGTAAGTAGATGAATAAGCAAACCAATAATGTCAGTCAGTTCCACTCTAAAGAACAAATTCAAGAGCAAGCTTGTCTTTGGATAAGTCGTATGGATCGAGGCTTAAGCCCAAATGAACAGCAAGATTTAGTTACTTGGTGTAATCAAAATACCAGCCATCATAGCACTTTGCTTGAAATGGCTGCTTATTGGGATGATATTTCTGTACTCAATGAGTTAAGTGGCTTATTCCCTTTAGAAAAAAATAATCAACCCCGTAATAAATTTGCTGTTTTTGCCTTAGCAGCCAGTGTTGCACTTGTGTCTTTACTCGGTGCTAACACATTGATGAGTAAATCATTCTTACCATTTTTACCTTCTCTTAATGAGCACACCTTAACGCAAACTCAAACCTTGAGTAGCCCCATTGGTAAACAAAGTACTTTCACCATGAACGATGGTACTCATATTCAATTAAACACTAATAGCGTTGTTGAAGTCGCTTATACTGCATCGTATCGCCAACTAACTTTAGTTAAAGGTGAAGCGAGATTTGATGTTGCTAAAGATAAGTCTCGACCATTTACCGTCACCTCAGGTGAAAAATCTTTTACCGCTTTAGGTACTATTTTTAATGTGCAGAAAGATGGTGATCATGAAATGGAATTAATGGTTACTGAAGGTCGAGTATTGATTACCAAGGCAAGTGCAGCCATTGAAATAATAAAGCAAACCTTGCTGACCTCAAATGAGCATACCTCTGCTAAAGACCTTCCCGGAATTTTAGTCACCTCAGGTGAAAAAGCGGTAATAGAGCAACATATTGCCACGCCAGTACAAAAGGTATCTTTAGATCAAGTACAACGAGATCTTGCTTGGCAACAAGGCATGCTTGTCTTTGATGGCGAATTATTATCAAAGGCATTGGTTGAGATTAGTCGATATACCTCAAGCCACTTTGAAATAGTAGATCCTCAAATAGCCAATGTTAAAGTATCTGGTTATTTTAAAGCTAATGATGTTGACGGTTTATTAGCGTCACTAAATAGCAACTTTAATATCAGTTTTAGCAAACGTGCTGATAACACAATATTACTCGCTTTGGCTGAGTAAGACTTAAATCATCTATCTTTAATTTTATCCCTCTTACTTTCTCTATATATTACTGGCTATTTTCAGCTATTTAACTTAATTTAGACAATTCTCAAAGAATAAAAAAAACTATAGAGGATTTCCCCTGCTCACTTGTTTATTAATATTGCGCAGTTGGCGAAAGTTATTTCGCCTGCTTCAAAACACAGCGTCATTCAAAAGCACCATCACCATTGTCACTACCGTGTTAATGCTGCTTAGTGCTTCAAAAGTTTATGCTGATGATTTGAATCGTTTTGATATTGACAAACAACGAGCTGACAAAGCTTTAATTGCATTTGCACAAAAGGCAAATCAAACTATTATATTTTCGTTTGATTTAACTAAACAACACCAAGCAAATGCATTAAAAGGCTACTATTCAGTACAGTCAGGCCTAAAAAAATTATTAAAAGGCTCTGGTTTAATCGCTGTTGTTAATAACTCTGGTCAACTGAGCATTCAAGTTGATAAACACTATAGAGGAATAACAACAATGAAAAATAAAACAATAAAAACCATTTTGGTACCCATGATCTTAGGGGCGGCCAGTCAAACTGCTTTGGCTCAAGAGCCAGCACAAGTAACAGAGCAAGAAGTAGAAAAAATATCTATTATCGGCAGTCGTGTTGCAGGACGTTCAGCAGATGACTTACCCGTACCCGTTGATATTCTTTCAGCTGAAGCTTTAGCCAATACCGGCCAAACTGAAGTGGGTAGAATGCTACAGGCTATTGCTCCTTCTTTTAACTTTTCTAGCTCAGCGATTAGTGATGGTACCGATGCCTTACGTCCAGCGACCTTACGTGGTTTAGGACCAGATCAAACCTTAGTATTGATTAATGGTAAACGTCGCCATCAAGCCAGTTTAATTCACATTAATACTTCAGTGGGTCGTGGCACAGCGGGTACAGACATGAATGCTATTCCCGCATCGGCAATAAAACGTATCGAAGTATTACGTGATGGTGCAGCAGCCCAATATGGCTCTGATGCTATTGCTGGGGTAATTAATATTGTTTTAAATGATACTGATGAAGGCGGTAAAGTAGCAGTATCTTATGGCGAATACTCAGAAGGTGATGGTGAAACCACCAACATCGATATAACTAAAGGCTTTGCTTTAGGTGATAGTGGTTATTTAAATACTACATTAAACTTTCGTGACCGCGGCTTTACCAACAGAGCGGGCTTACATGGCTCTTGTCAATTTTCTGGCTGTACCGATGCTGGTAATGGCAGTATGTTATTAGGTGACCCACGTGAAGCGACAGCAACGCGTAATACCTTTAGAATTGGTGATGCTGATTCAAATCAATTTGGCTTAACGGTTAACACAGGTTACCAATTAGGTGATGGCGAGCTTTACGGCTTTATCACCTATTCAAAACGTGACAATGAATCCGCAGCCTTTTTCCGCCATAATGCTAATAATGGTGGTAATGCCCCTTTACAAGATGGCGATGCTACTATCCCGGCAGGTTTTTTACCTAAAATCAATTCAGATATTAAAGATATGTCTTATAACTTTGGTTATCAAACTGACTTTGAAAATGGTGCGAGTTTAGACTTCTCATATACCTATGGTCAAAACAATATTGACTATACAACGAGTAATACAATCAATTCATCTTTTGCTAACTCATTGCAATATAATACTGACGGCTCTCTTGCCAACATTACCCCTGATGAAATTCGCAGCGCTGTGCCTCGTCAAGCTTTTGCTTACGGGTTAGAACTAGCCTTATCAACCTTGAACCTTGATTATACTCAAGACTTCGATCTATTTTCATTAGCAATGGGCGCTGAAATTCGTACCGATACTTATAAAATTACCCCGGGTGATGAGTATTCTTATCGTGATTACGATACAATTTTGGGTGAAAGTTTGTTTGACACAGATAGAAGTGCTGGTACCCAAGGTTTTGGTGGCATAGGCCCTGTTTCTGAAGTTGATGAAACTCGTGATGTTATTTCTTTCTACGCGGATGTAGAAATGGAAATAACTGAAGATTTAATTGTTAGTGGTGCCGCTCGTTATGATGACTATGAAGGTTTTGGCGATAGCACCAACTTTAAACTCGCTGCTAACTGGTCGTTAACCGAAGATGTAGCCATTCGTGGTGCGGTAAGTACAGGTTTTAGAGCACCATCAATGCAACAACTATATTTTAACAATATCAGTACTCAGTTTAAAAGCAATCCAGATGATCCTGGTGGTGACCAAATTGCCGTTCAAGTGGGTACTTTTAGAAATGACTCTACTTTAGCGCAAGCTATTGGCATTCCACAGCTTAAAGAAGAAGAAGCGACTAACTTAAGTTTAGGTACCGTTATTCGACTTGCTGATAATATCAACCTGACTATTGACTGGTATTCCATTGATATTGACGATCGTATCGTGCTTAGTAATTCATTAGGCGAAGGTTTATCTCCTGCATTAGATGCGGCTTTAACCGCTTCTGGCGCTGGCGGTGGACAATTTTTCTTAAATGGTGCTGATACTGAAACCACAGGTATTGATATTATCGCCACTTGGAATACTGAACTGTTGGGTGGTGATTTAGACTTAACGTTTGCAGCCAACTTCACCGAAACAGATGTGGTCAGCATTTTTGCACCAAAAGATAGCGGTTTAGGTAATATTGCCCCAGAAGATATTTTTTCTGAACAAGATATTTCTATTATTGAAGATTGGCAACCACAAGACCGTATAAGCTTAAGTGGCTTGTATAAAACGGGTGATTTCACTGTCAATTTAGCCTTTAATCGTTATGGCGAATACACCATTACTGATGGCGGCACACAAACTTATGGCGCTGAAATATTAACGGATTTACGTGTTAGCTATCAAATGACGGATAACTTATCATTTAATATTGGCGGTAATAACTTGTTTGATGTTTACCCAGACAAGAATGAGATTGGTAACTCTCGTACAGGAAGTATTGTTGATGGTAACGGTAACTCGATTGTCGATAGCCAAGGGGTATTTACCTACTCTCGTCGCTCTGCGCCGTTTGGCTTTAACGGTGCATTTTACTATGCCGGTGCTGAATACACATTCTAGTATCGCTTAAGTAAGCAATAACACTAAGCTAAAACCGCTAGTTAACCTTAGCGGTTTTATTTTAACTAATAACAGCTAAGCACTCCCTGCCTGCAAAATATTCCCTTCAAGCTACAAACGCCTCACTTTAAGCACTAAACGCTCTAGTACGGCATTCTCTTGTCCTTGGTAATTTGATTGACCATCGCCAGCTAGATCGCCTAACTTTACCACTTAAAATTGACTATTCACCGTCATTTCTCCGGTAGAAAATAAGTTGTTTTGCTAATAGCGTTAACATCTTTAATCCTTTACCTTAGTTACGAACACCGGGTTAGTCGTTTAGAATAAAATGTCTATTTAGTATTTTTCTATATTTCTTTGCGGGTAAAAACCCAATCATTGCCCTGAGTTAAATCAGCATTAAACTCATAACCGGCTAAATCAAAAGTTTTCAGCTGCTCAATATCCGTTAGCTGATTTTGAATAATAAACCTCGCCATTAAACCTCGCGCTTTTTTGGCAAAAAAGCTGATCATTTTATACTGATCATTTTTCCAATCTTTAAACTGTGGCGTAATAATTTCTGCCTTAAGCATTTTTTTATTAACGGCTTTAAAGTACTCGTTTGAGGCAAGGTTAATTAAAACCTTATCACCTTGCTCGGTTAATGCTTGGTTTAATTCTGCGGTGATAATATCACCCCAAAATTGATACAAGTTGTCACCGCGAACATTATCAAGTTTAGTGCCCATTTCTAAGCGATAGGCTTGCATTAAATCTAATGGTTTTAACAAACCATATAAACCCGATAATATGCGAAAGTGCTGTTGAGCAAAGCTAAAGTCTGCATCAGAAAAAGAATTAGCATCTAAGCCAGTATAAACATCACCATTAAAAGCAAGTATAGCTTGGCGAGCATTGTCAGGGGTAAACGGCAATGACCATTCACCAAAACGTGCAGCATTTAATCCTGCTAATTTATCACTTAGCTTCATCAGCGATGCTATTTGATCAGGAGAAAGTTTTACACAGCGCGCCATTAATAGCTCACTGTATTCAAGCAAGGTAGCTTGGCTAAATTCATTAGTCGCTAACGGGGTATCAAAATCGAGTTTTTTCGCAGGAGAAACAACAAGTAACATAATATTTTTCTATGCCTTTAAACGGCTTTCTAGGATAGCACCACTATAACACCGGGTAAATGCATTCTTCCTATTTACCGCATTGGCGCTCTTTTTAGTACTTTTCATAAAAAATCACCAAAACCTGCAACAAATCTATGATAAATAGCGTACATTTATTATTTTATGTAGTAATATTTCATCAACTTAATTCATTAATTTCTAGTAACATATAAGGTATTGTCATGACCAACTCCCCTTCTCAACTTGAGCAATTAAAGCAAGTTACCACAGTCGTTGCTGATACTGGTGATATTGAAGCAATTGCTAAATTTCAGCCGCAAGACGCTACCACCAATCCTTCATTGCTGTTAAAAGCCGCAGCTTTGCCCAATTATCAACAATTACTTAACGATTCGGTTATGTGGGCTAAAGGGCAATCGACTAATGCCGAGCAACAAGTCACTGATGCCGCCGATAAACTTTCTGTTTTAATCGGTTTAGAAATATTAAAAATTGTCCCTGGTCGTATCTCTACCGAAGTTGATGCTCGCTTGTCATTTGACACCCAGGCCTCTATTGCCAAAGCGCACAAATTAATAGCTATGTATAACGAAGCAGGAATTAGCAATGATCGTATTTTGATCAAACTAGCTTCAACATGGGAAGGCATTAAAGCCGCAGAGCAACTTGAAAAAGAAGGGGTTAACTGCAACCTCACCTTACTTTTCAGCTTTGTTCAGGCTAGAGCCTGTGCCGAAGCAGGTGCTTATCTTATATCCCCTTTTGTTGGCCGAATTCTTGATTGGTTTAAAAAAGACACCGGTCGCACTGACTATCCAAGCGATGAAGATCCAGGCGTGGTATCAGTGACCAGCATTTATAATTATTACAAAGCGCAAGGTTATAATACGGTAGTGATGGGCGCTAGTTTTAGAAACAAAGGCGAAATTTTAGCCCTTGCGGGTTGTGATCGATTAACCATCAGCCCACAGCTTATGGACGAATTGGCACAATGTAGCGACACCGTAGAGCAAAAACTTAAAGCAGGTGCTGCTCAAGCAAGCAATGAATCGCCACTGACCCAAGCACAATTTCGCTGGCTAATGAATGAAGATGCTATGGCAACAGAGAAACTAAGTGAAGGTATTCGCAACTTCGCTATTGACCAAGTAAAGCTTGAGAAACAATTAGTAGAGCTTTTTTAATCCTGCTTTTAAATAGACAAGCCCCGAAAAACAAGTAAGGCTAAAAGTACTATAAACGCACAATTTTTAACTAAATTGTGCGTTTTTTATTTGAATTGCTTGAAAAGTATGGTATTAAAAAGGGGTAGTTGATTGGTATTTTGCCGTGTAGAGTCATTTAAGGGGTGCTTTATGGATAATTTAAACCGAATATTAGAATCAATTAGTCAGCCAGCAAAAGGGAAAGCAACGTCGAATAAAAAAAGAAAATGGCGTGAAATAGAACAACTTAGAGACAGATTTCAACTTGAAAAAGAACTTAAAGCTTATGAGGACTCATTAGAATACATGTTGGAAGAGTTTTAGTTTACCGCCCAACATACCGCTCTTTCTTCATCATTGAAAGCCCAGTCATACTGGGCTTTTTAATGCTTTCAAATCAATTACATTTAAGCAAAGTAAACTAAAATCAACACGAAATCGTTGACAAAATTCAAACACCCGTTTAACTTAGAATATACTTTACACCGTTCCAATATAAAGAATTCGTTATAAAAATGTCAAAAACCTTAATTAACTTCGTCCATGCCAATGGCTTCCCCGTTTCTAGTTATCAAACGCTATTCAATTATTTTCCAGAACAATATCAAGTGGTTGGTCATGAAATGTATGGTCATAATGAGGCTCACCCAGTGCAAGATAACTGGCAGCCTTTAGTGGATGAACTTATTATTTATGTAAAACAGCAATTAGCCTTACATAAACAAGAAAAATTAATCAGTGTAGGTCATTCTTTTGGTGGTGTACTTGCTTTTATTGCCGCTTGTCAACAGCCGCACCTGTTTAAAGGCTTGGTAATGATTGATCCCCCCGTAGTGACTGGCACCACGGCATTCGTGATGAAGTTTATCAAAAAAACTAAATTAATTGATAAATTCAGCCCTTCAGGTAAAGCCAAAGTAAGACGCACGCATTGGCCATTAGGTACAGATATTGCCAAGTTATTTTCTCGCCGACAACTATTTAAAAACTTTGATAAACGCTGTCTTAATGATTATGTTAGCCATGGTATTGTTGAACGTAATAATCAGTTGGAGTTAGTTTTTAGTGCCCAGGTTGAAGCGGATATTTTCAGGAATTTAGCTGAAAACTTATCTAGTTATAAAAACAAGCTTAAAATACCTGCCACTTTAGTATACGCAGAGCAAACGGATGTTTGCCCACACATTTTCTTCAAAAAATTTGCCAAGCTCAATAGCAATATGACATTAGCAACAACGCATGGCGGTCACATGTTTCCGTTCGAACGCCCAGAAGAAACCGCTAAATTGATTACAGAAATTACAGCAAGTTTATAATTAAAAATAACGAGTTTCGAGTTACAGATCTTCATTTCGACACTCGTAGCTAATAACTCGTAGTGTATTTATTCAGCTCAAAAAATATTTACCACAGAGATCACCGAAGCAGTTTATATGCTCCATGCATAACCTAAGTGACCTACATCCATGTAGGCCTTGCTGGCACTACACCGAGCATAACAAAGCCTCTGTGTAGGCTCGAAGAGCCCTCTATGGAGCATAGCCGCTCGGTGGTGAATAGTTACCTAGTAGCTATGTATATCCTAATACTAAACAACAAGCCGAATAACCGGCACCAAACGAACCTTGCTGCGCACTACACTGAGCATAACAAAGCCTCTGTGTAGGCTCGAAGAGCCCTCTGTGGAGCATAGCGGCTCGGTGGTGAATAGTTACCTAGTAACTATGTATATTCTAATACTAAACAACAAGCCGAATAACCGGCACCAAACGAACAAAGCACCGCTTTATCGCCTGAGCTTAAACCATCATGATGTTTATGTAGGGCAATGATACAACCAGCAGAACTCGTATTAGCATATTCATCTAAAATAATCGGCGCTTCCTCAGCTGTCGGCTCTCGTTCTAAAACCTTTTTACCAATAAAGTTATTCATATTGATATTCGCTTGATGTAGATAAAGGCGCTTGATATCACTAGGGGCTACTTGTGCTTTCTCCATTTGTGAAGCGATTAAACTAGACACCATCGGCAGCACTTCTTTAAAGACTTTACGGCCTTGCTGGATAAAGTACTTATCGTCAGCATGTTCAGTTTCAGGGCTACATGGGTTCATATAACCAATATTACTGCGAATATTATTTGAAAACTGCGTGATAGGCTGCTCACCAATGATTTTAAAAACGTGCTCACCTGTCGCGGTTGCCTCATCTTCGATAATTGACGCTGTAGCGACATCACCGAAAATAAAATGACTATCTCTGTCACGATAATTAACTTGTGGAGTTAGAATTTCAGGATTAATCACTAATACGGTTTTAGCGGTGCCACTGCGAATAGCATTAGCGGCATTGATAATGCCAAACGTTGCTGCCGAGCATGCCACTAGCATATCGAATGCCCAGCCACCACAACCAAGCTCTTGTTGTATTTCAATCGCTATAGCCGGATACGAGCGTTGAGTATAAGCGCAGGCAACAATCACTAAATCAATATCTGCTGCGGTTTTATTCGCGGCTGCCATTGCTTGCTTTGCTGCGGCAACACCTATTTCAGCTTGCAATGAAAGCTCTTCATTGCTTCTTTCTTTAAAAGTTGGTCGCATTAAATCAACATTTAAAATATCACTTTTTGACATCACATAACGGCTTTTAATACCTGATGCCTTCTCAATAAAAGCACTACTTGAATGCGATAAAGCTTTTACTTCGCCTTTTTCAATGCTTTGCTCATTAACACTATTAAATTGATCAACATAGCTGTTAAAACACACAACAAGTTCATCATTAGAAATGCTTTCTGACGGGGTAAATAACCCAGTACCACTAATTACAACAGACATTACTTCTCTCAACTAAATAGATATGGCTATAAGTGTATTTTATTTAACATCTTTTGTCGATTATCGCTCGGTATTCCAACTAAAAAAGTAAGCGCCTAAAGACAAAAAGACCATGCTCATTATCAGTAATATGTTTACATGATAACTAATGTCGCCAAGACTTGCCCCTTCGATAATTATTTTTCTCGCCCCGGCGACTAAATGCGTTAGCGGTAAAAAGTCTGCAAATATTTTTAATGCCGGTGGCGCACCTTCTAAACTAAACCAAACACCTGACAGCATCATCATTGGCCACGAGCTTAAATTTAATAAGCCGCCGATCAATTCTTCACTTTTGCTCCGACTAGCAACGAGTAAACCTAAACTGATTAAGCAAAAAGCCCCTAACATGCCCAAAATAAATAAGTTGATGTAACGACCCAACATGAAAAAATCAAACAATAAGTTACAGCCGCTGTAGACCACTATTGACATAGACATAACGATAAACAAGCGCGATAGCAACTGCGCTGACACAAACTCAAACGCTGATAATGGTGTCGCCTTTAATCGTTTTAGTACCGCATTTTTTCGATATCGAACAATAACGTAGCCCACGCCAAATAAGCAGCTAAACATCATATTCATGCCTAGAATACCCGGTAGAACCCAATCAATATAACGGATTTTTTTACCTGAGGTTTCTAATCGTGAGTAACCATTAAGTTGCTCACTAAAAATTCGTTCAACTAAATAACTTTTTGCAGACTGTTCATTGACCCAATATTGTTGCTGTTGGCTATCTATCACTAAGTCGATAGTATGTCGTGATAACCTTTCTTTCGCGGCAACAACATGTTCATAATCAATAAAAGTGATAAAACGAGTGTCGGTAAAGTTATTATTATAAACTTCTGCTGCCGTTAAAGGAGCTTTAACCACCAAGCCTACTTTATAAGCTGAACGGCCATCCCCCGAAAAGATAAACGAAAAACCGACCAAGAGTAATATTGGAAATACTAGGTTCCAACTCAGTGAAGACTTATCTCGGAAAAACTCAATATTGCGTGCTTTAAAAACCGCTAAAAAACGTTTTAACTTCATATTATGCTTCTCCCCTTAATGCGTGCCCGGTTAAATGTAAAAACAAATCATCTAAGTTGGCTGATTTTACATGTAAGCCATCTAGCGAGACATTCTTTTTCATTAGCAAGGCTAAGGTTTGTTCAACATTAGCGGTAGTAATTTCTATGCGTTCACCATGCTTTTGCCACGAATGCTCTGCGCTCAACTCAGCAGGAACTTGTTCTTTAGGCAAATAAATAAAAACCTCGTTAAAATGTTTACTCAACAATTGAGTTGGCGTGCCCGATTCAATTATTTTACCTTGATCCATAATAACAATGTCATCACAGAGTTGCTCGGCTTCATCCATGTAATGAGTGGTTAATATAATGGTTTTATTGCGCGCTTTTATATTTTTAATGAGCTGCCAAAAATTCCGTCTGGCATGGGGATCTAAACCCGTTGTCGGTTCATCAAGAAAGATTATTTCGGGATCATTAATTAAGGCTAAAGCAAGTAATAAGCGCTGTCTTTGCCCCCCTGAAAGCAAACGATTATCTCGATTTAAAAAATCACCTAAATCACAAAGTTCAATGAGACTTTCTTGCTCAAGAGTGTGCTGATAAAATGATGAAAATAAATTCAGAGTTTCTTTTACTGTTAAAAAGTATTGTAAAGCAGTATGTTGAAATTGAATACCTATTTGCTGTGAAATACTGGCATCAACTTCTCTCCCTTGATATAACACCTGACCTGAGCTGGGGGCAATGATCCCTTCCATTATTTCTATGGTGGTGGTTTTTCCGGCACCATTTGGCCCAAGCAAGCCAAAACAATGGCCTTTATTAACCGTAAAGCTGATGTTATCAACCGCTGTTACATCTTTATACTGTTTAACCAAATTTTCTACACAAATAGCGATACTCACGTAATCCCCCCCTAGTAAAGAATAACTCTACTATCACTCATTGCTTTATTACTTTTGTAGCAGAGGATTCATCCTCGATAACTTCGGGGAAAAAACATTCCTAAAAATTAGTTCAAACCAGTAATAATATCGAATAACAGAGTAAAAAATAATGTAATTGTTCACCACCGAGCCGCGATGCTCCACAGGGCTCTTCGAGCCTACACAGAGGATTTGTTAGTCTCGGTGTAGTGCATAGCAAGGCCTACATGGATGTAGGTCACTTAGGTTATGCATGGAGCATATAAACTGCCTCGGTGATCTCGGTGGTAAATATTTTTAAGCTGAATAAAATAATTAACTTTATTGTACTTAAATTTTAGTTAAAGGCACTTTATTTCTACAAATGATAACAATTCTTATTTGCATTTGATTTTTTATTGTTCTATCTTTATCACAGCTTAAAAATAAGGAGACTGTTATGGCTATGCAAACATTAAATGCTGCTATGGCTAGTAAAGTACAAGTTGAGTTATCTAGCAGCTTACTGATCCAACTACTCAACTCGGGTTTACTACATTGTAGCGACTGCAAATGCTTAAATGCAGATGCTAAAAAAGTACTTTGGCAAGCATTGCTAACTAGCACCGCTAATACAGAACTAACAAATGAGGGAAAATTATGTGCTTAAAGTCTTCAACAGAGTTTTTGCAACTTGAAAACTGGTTAACCATGCTAATCACCACCTATAAAGAATATCCAAGTTGTGGCTTAGCCAAAACCATTAGTTATTACTTGGCTCGGCTATTACACCATGATGATATTGATTTTTGTGGTGGTAAACGATGCGATTATTTAGTGATGCACAAGTATTGGCAATGGCAAAGTAATCAGCGCTCAAGTATTTATTCAACTTAAAAAGTATTACCACCGAGAATATAAAACCTCTGTTTAGGCTCGAAGAACCCTTTGTGAAGCATAGCGGCTCGGTGGTAAATAGATAAGTTACGTGTTCAGTTGTTTAATCTTGCTTGTTAAAAATTGCTCCAGTGCCTTTTTGCCAGTAAAGCCATGTTGCTGGCATAGTTCAGTGATACTTTGCTTTTGCATAATACGCTGAATCAGCACAGCGACATCGGTTTGATCGGCAAGGTTTTCGTTAAGCAATCGCTCTTTTAGCCATAAATGCAAACTAAAGACACAACAAGCGTATTGCCTATGTCCTTGCACAAAAGCGCTTACATTGGCGTTGTCATGCGCGGTTAATTTAACCCGACAAGCTTTAGGGCAATGGTATTGAATTAGGGCAATTAAATCTGCTGCCAGCCATTGATATTCGTCGTTAAGTAAATGATCAAAGCTTCGATAAAACTCATGCTTTATTACTGACTCAAGGTTGATTGCTTTATTACTGACGGCATTTAACACTAACGCGGAATGCTCACCACTGGCTTTGTCTTTAGTAAAGCCAAGTCGAGCCAACTGATAACCTTGCTGCAGCCAAAAAGAAAGCAAGGATTTAGTTGCGCCAAAACTTGAGGCAAGAAAATCGGCTCCTTGAATTTTAGCAAAGTAATTAATTTCTTTTAAAAAAAACGAACCTATATCCTGTTGTTGCAGCTGTACATGAACCGCTATACGCATCACGCGTAAATAATGAAAATCAAAAGCTTGTTCAACACCACACTGTGTCAATAAAGACTGTGGGGTAAAGTGGTTATTGAGTCGTCTTTTTGAGTTTTTTATCCCACTAATATCCGCAGCACTTACTGGCTCAGTTCCTGAATTTCCTTCACTTATTAACATGGCCACCGCAACCACACGCTGTTTGTTGTTGATCTCAGACAATAAGCACAGTAATTGTACGCTGGGATTATCGAGCAACATTTTCACGTCACTCGGTTTTGTTTGATAATGAGCAGTAACCAACACCGAAACCACTTGTGCTAATAAGGCTTCATCCTCTGCTAGTGCTTGGCCAGTAAAATGTACAAACGTCAAAGCATTAGTAACAATATTAAGATTAGTGCCAGTATTGGCATCAAGCAGTGATGAGTTTGATGACTTAGCCTGATCGCAAGTTAAGTCATCGAGTTCGGCATTAAGCAAACAAGCATCGAATATTAATTGCTCAAGCGGATCACCGGCGCGATAACGTATCGGCTGGTGAATATGCAAATTACGCCAATGAGGACAAATAAAATTTAACCTTTGCTGAAACTTTAAGGTAAAGCCCCGCCCCGCCCCCTCATAACCATGCACAGTACTAGCAAAGACCATGCGATGATAATTTTTAACAAGTTGCTCAAGCAGATAAACAGGAATGGCAGCGGCCTCATCAACCAAGAGCAAACTGGCTTTATGGTGTTGTTTAAGTAGTTGATCAACAGCAATAAACTCAACACTCCCCTTGTCGCTGGTAAAACAATTATTGTGCCAAACGCCGGTGGGCAAACTTGTTTGCAGTTGCTGAAAAAAAACCTGCAAACAATTCACATCCGCTGCGGTAATAACAATATGCACAGGGTTATCTTTTTTGGCAGCCTTGAGTAGCTCAGTACTGGCAAGTGCTAGTGCCGATGATTTTCCTCGTCCTCTATCTGCTGTTAACACTAACGGCCTTTTTCGTTTACCCGTAACCACTTTTATGATGGCATCAACAGCAGTCACTTGCTCTTGAGTAACGCAGGCATAGTTAAGCTTTACTTTTTCTGTGCTTGTCTCTTTGCTAACGCTTTCAGCACTTGCTAAAGCCGGTAAAACAAGCTTTTTTTGTGCAAGCACAACATGCGCTGGCATTTGGTTAACTACCGTTAAAAAACGTTTGAAGAACAAGCTTGTTTCGAGCTTGGTATAATCGCTAACTAATAAGAAAAATATCCCACCAGCGACTAAAGTACCAGAGAGTGCAGCTAAAGCATCAATAGAGTATTGGCTATCGGCAAAAACCACATAATCACTTTCACTGCCGAGCTTATCTCGAAAACGCTGCACAGAGACATTAGGCTGAATGTTCTCGTTGTCGCCATAAATAAAACAGCGATTTTTTGCGCTGTGACTATTTTCTATAATATCAACAGACTTTAATAATGAGTGTGCCCACAATTCATCTCCCACCAGCACAACTAAACGACGCTCATTGAACGCTAATGCTTGTTGTTGAAAGCTTTGTAACCACTCAATGAGTGCTTCATTTATCATGATAATATTTATTGTAAGTTAAACTCTTTATAGGACAAGAGTTTAACAAGCAAGCTTAGTTAAAAGTAGAAAAAGTTATTGAAAATGCGCTATTACTTGCCTATGTTGATTAATATATATTTAAATCACCCATATTTTTAGTGAGTAGAACTTATGGTAGGTAATGACGATTTTTTAGATGATATTAATGCCGATGATGGTGAGAATGAGCAAACAATTGATATTGAAGCGGATGAGCTTGCTGACAAGGAAGCGCAAATTCAAGCACAAAGAAATTTATTAGCTCGAAAGCGCATTGATGAACTCATCGAGAAAAAGAGGCTAAAAGAATTACTTGATGATGAGGATGACTGGTAGTGTGCAAAATCATCCGCTAATAACATTCGTGTTTACTAAATAAGTAAAGTATGTTTTATATACAACTACACATAAGTTCAATAATAATAAAAGTGTAAACAATGATAAAACCACATCAATCGAAACAAAAAAAATATAAGCTAGCAGCTAAAACATTAGCGCCATTGCTATTATTAACAAGTACCTGCCAATACCTTCAAGCCAAAGAGCCCACTAACAATATTCAGGTAGAAGCCCTTGCTACTCAAGTTGAGGCTGATGTTATTAAATGGCGTCGTCACTTTCACCAACATCCTGAATTATCGAACAGAGAATTTGAAACCGCTAAAACGATTGCCACCTACCTTAAATCATTAGGACTTGAGGTCAAAACAGGTATCGCTAAAACAGGTGTTGTCGCCATTTTAGATTCAGGAAAGCCTGGGCCGGTTGTCGCGCTACGTGCCGACATTGACGGTTTACCCGTCACAGAAAATGTAAACTTACCCTTCGCATCCACCGTAAAGTCCACTTATAATGGTCAAAGTGTCGGTGTAATGCATGCTTGTGGCCATGATACACATATTGCCATGCTCATGGGAGCGGCAAAAATATTAACCTCAATGAAAGATAAATTGCATGGCAAAGTAAAATTTATATTTCAGCCTGCTGAAGAAGGGGCGCCTGAAGGAGAAACCGGTGGCGCAGAGGTTATGGTGAAAGAAGGCGTTTTATCGGCGCCTAATGTTGACGTTATTTTTGGTTTACATATTAGCTCTGGCAAAGAAGTTGGCACCGTTCATTATCGTTCAGGTGGCATTATGGCTGCTGTTGATCCCTTTAAAATAGTGGTCAAAGGCAAGCAATCACACGGCGCTTATCCATGGAATAGTGTTGATCCTATTGTCACATCAGCACAAATCATTATGGGTTTACAAACCATTGTTAGCCGTGAAGTTGAGTTAATAGACAGCGCTGCTGTTGTTACCATTGGCATGATACATGGCGGAACACGCTCAAACATCATTCCTAATGAAGTTGAGCTAGTCGGTACCATTCGTACACTAAATCCAGAAATCAGAAAACATATTCACCAATCTGTACATAATAAGGCTACTAGTATTGCTAAAAGTATGAACGCCCAAGCAGTGGTAACTTTACCCCTTGATTACAGCTACCCGATCACCTTCAACAATGAAAAGTTAATGGCTGAAATGCTACCGGTATTACAAGCAACCGCTGGCGTTACAAATACTCAAGTAACCAACCCAGTGACAGGCGCAGAAGATTTTTCATTCTTTCAAGAAAAAGTGCCCGGCTTATACTTATTCGTTGGTGGTAGGGCTAAGGATATGCCAGCCTCTAAAGCACCCGACCATCATACTCCTGAATTTCAAATTGATGAAAGTGGTATGAAGTTAGGGGTTAAATTATTAACTAATTTAACCCTAGATTATATGAGTAATCATCACTAAGTTTATAAAAGTGATAGCTAACTAACCGTTAAATGTTGATAACTATCACTTCTCTTTAACTAAGATACTGATAATATAGCGCAATACATTCTTCTGTTGCTTAAAATAGCTATTATGACTTTATTTGAAAAACTTCGCTGCTTACTTACTTTTGGTCAAGGGGTTGCTCTTCCCTTGCCAGAAATATCGTCTAATTCCACCCCCTTGCCATTATTTAAGCAATGGTTTGAAGACGCAAATAAATCAGGCATTTTATTGCCCGAAGCCATGTCGGTAAGTAGTTGTAGCAGTGATGGACAGCCCAGCTCGCGTATGGTGTTATTAAAAAACTTTGATGAACAAGGTTTTGTGTTTTTTACCAATTACGGTAGCCGAAAAAGTCATGAATTAAGCGAAAATAGCAAGGTCGCCTTGTTGTTTCATTGGAGTGTTTTACAAAGACAAATACGAATAGAAGGCACCGTTGAAAAAGTGAGCCTGCAAGAGTCTGCTGACTACTTTCATAGCCGAGACCATGGCAGCCAAGTAGGGGCATGGGCTTCAAAACAAAGCCAAAAACTGCAACATGACAATGAACTAAAAGAGCGCATGTCACATTTCAGTGACAAATACGCTCAAGGAGAAGTACCCCATCCTGAATTTTGGGGAGGATGGCGAGTAAAGCCTACTTATATCGAATTTTGGCAAGGTAGAGCCAGCCGTTTGCACGATAGAGTCTGTTTTGAAAAGCAGGAAAATGACTGGCTGAATTTCAAATTACATCCGTAATACCAGCTTTACTATTTTGTATTTATTCAGCTTAGTAATATTTACCACAGAGAGCACCGAGGCAGGTTATATGCTCCATGCATAACCTAAGTGACCTACATGTAGGCCTTGCTTCGCACAACACCGAGAATAACAAAGCCTCTGTGCAGGCTCGAAGAGCCCTCTGTGAAGCATCGCGACTCGGTGGTGAGCCGTTACTTTATTTCTTTGTATTTATTAGCTTAGAAATATTTACCACCGAGGTGCTATCGCACGACACCGAGACTAACAAAGATAACAACGTCTCTGTCTAGGCTCGAAGAGCCCTCTGCGAATCATCGCAGCTCGGTGGTAAACAGTTACCTATTTCTTTTTGCTCGCTGGCGCAGGGATAATAATTACATCCGCAATACCAGCTTTACTATTTTGTATTTATTCAGCTTAGTAATATTTACCACAGAGAGCACCGAGAATAACAACGTCTCTGTCTAGGCTCGAAGAGCCCTCTGTGCAGCATCGCAGCTCGGTGGTAAACAATTACCTACTTCTTTTTGCTCACTGGCGCAGGGATAATGCTAGGTTTAACGCACTGTGGCATATTGCTCTGCTTTTGTCTGGTCAAATAAGCCGTTTTTGAAATGGCTAAGTGTTTACTCAACTGTTTAATGCGAGTGTCATTAGCAGGGTGTGTTGACATGAATTCAGGTGGCGCATCTTTGCTTAACTTTGACATGTTCTGCCATAATTTAATGCTAGCTTCGGGCTTAAAACCAGATCTAGCCATTAATTCTTGACCAATAATATCAGCTTCACTTTCATGAGCTCGGCTATACGGCATAATAAGTCCATATTGTACGCCAACGCCTAAACCGGCAACCCACAAGCCTTTATTTTCAACCTCACTTGCGCCTAAGGCTATTGTCGCCACCATTAAACCAACATTGGACAGTTTGCTTGCTGATAAACGTTCATTTGAATGACGCTCCAGCACGTGACCTACTTCATGACCAATAATGGCGGCTAATTGATGTTGATCTTCGGTGACATTTAAAATACCAGTGTAAACGCCTATTTTTCCCCCCGGTAAAGCAAAAGCATTGATTTGCTCCGAATCAAATACCACCACTTCCCATTCACCTTTATGTGCTGATGTTGGCACATTATCAGTGATAGCATTAGCAACACAATGCACAAAAGCGTTAGTATCAACATCAGTGCTAATGGCTATCTCTTTTTTCATTTGTTCAAAGGAGACTGAGCCCATATTATTTAGCTCAGTATCAGAATATAAAGAAACCTGATTTCGGCCAGTTGAAGAGGTAGAACAAGCCGTTAATGACAATAACACAGCACAAAAAACACTATAAAAAACAGTTATATTTTTCATAAAAATTTAAATATATTAAAGAAGTAATGTATTGCTTATTATACTTAAGCTATCTCGATATGCGAAGAAAAACTAACGGTAAGCAGCTAGAAAAACCACCTATAATCGCCGGTTTCATCCGCTGCAATCAAGGCCTTGCCTCTAAGCCTGTTAATTTTCGCTAACTGAGCAATATATTACTTCACTTGCTACTATGGTGCTCATGGCTCGAAAAAGCTTATTGTTTTGCTGTTAAATAGTTAATAAGAGAGTTGTTATGTTACCTGCACAATATCAAATTTTTGCCAATACGTTAGCTGGTTTTTTGCCAAAAAAGCGAATTATTACTAGTTATGCCAAACGTCTTGCCTATGGCGTTGATGCCAGCTTTTATCGACTAATGCCTAAGTTAGTGCTCATGCTTGATACCGAAGCGGAAGTTGTAAAAGTATTAAAACAAGCAGCTATAGCTAAATTGGCCGTAACTTTTAGAGCAGCAGGTACCAGCCTTTCAGGGCAAGCGCAATCCGACTCAATACTGATTTTATTAACAACCAATTGGCGCGATCACCAAATATTATCGCTTGGGCTGAAAATAAAACTGGCACCTGGCGTTATTGGCGCCGATGCCAATAAATACTTATTACCTTATGGCCGAAAAATAGGGCCTGATCCCGCTTCTATTAATACCTGTAAAGTCGCCGGTATTGCGGCCAATAATGCCAGTGGCATGTGCTGTGGTATCGCCCAAAATAGCTACCATACCTTAGATAGCATCCGAGTGGTTTTGCATGATGGTGCTGTCGTTGATACCGGTAATAAAGAGAATATTGCTGAGTTTAAGAAAAGCCATAGTCGCTTACTGGAAAACCTAAAAACATTAGCAATAACAACACGCAATGATAAAGATTTATCCTCATTAATTAGCCACAAGTATCGGCTAAAAAATACCACAGGTTATGCAATAAACTCGTTAATTGACTTTGCTGAGCCCATTGATATTCTTGCCCACTTAATGATTGGCTCTGAAGGTACTTTAGGTTTTATTTCCTCTATCACGTATAACACGGTTATTGAACATAAATACCGAGCATCATCGCTAGTATTTTTTCCTAATATGCAAACAACTTGTCATGCAGTAACGGCATTGGCTAATGCCAATGTTTCTGCAGTTGAGTTAATGGACAGACGAGCTTTAGCTTCGGTTAGCAATATGGAGGGCTTGCCAGACTTTATTAAAAGCCTTGATAAAAATGTTGCCGCATTATTGATTGAAACTTGCGCCGCTAATACTGAATTGTTGACTCAACAGATCATTGAACTTGAATCCTTACTAGTAGTATTTGAACAAACTAATGTCATCAAATTTACCGATGTTGCCAGCGAATACTCGCAACTTTGGGCGATAAGAAAAGGGACTTTCCCTGCGGTTGGCGCGGTGCGAGAACATGGCACGACAGTGATTATTGAAGACGTTGCCTTTCCCGTTGATAGGCTAGCCGATGGCGTAGCAGATCTGCAAAAATTATTTGACAAGTATCACTACGATGAAGCCATTATTTTTGGACATGCCCTAGCAGGCAATCTGCATTTTGTTTTCACTCAAGATTTTGCAATACCAACAGAAATTAATCGCTATCAAGCATTCATGGATGACGTGTGTCAGCTAGTGGCGGTTGACTACCAAGGTTCACTAAAAGCTGAGCATGGTACGGGACGTAATATGGCGCCATTCGTTGAGTTAGAATGGGGCAAGCAAGGGCTGGAGTTAATGCAAAAAATAAAGCAATTATTTGATCCCCAAAACCTGCTGAATCCCGGCGTTATTATTAATGATGATGCTCATGCACATATTAAGCATTTAAAGGCACTGCCAGCCGCTGATACCATTATTGATAAATGCATTGAATGTGGTTTTTGTGAACCAGTATGCCCTGCCAATGGTTTGAGTTTTACCCCTCGCCAGCGTATCACTATTTATCGAGAAATTAGCCGCCTTACCGACAGTAATGAAAATTCTAGCTTATTAGCAGAGCTTGAAAAAGAATTTAGCTACTTAGGCATAGATACTTGTGCGGCAACGGGATTATGCGCAGAGCGCTGTCCTGTCGGCATCAATACCGGCGATCTCATCCGTGAATTGCGCCATCGCAACAATAAAAGCTATCAAGGTGTCGCTAAAGTTTTCGCCAATAACTTTGCTAGCGTAGAAAAAATAACCCGTGTCTCTCTTGCTATTGCAGGTTTTAGCCATCGACTTCTTGGTAGTAAGGCAATGGGCGGGCTAACGGGAACAATAAGAAAACTCTCTGCCAATAAAATCCCCTTATGGAGTAAATATCTACCGCAAAAAGCTCACTATCACCCTAAAAATGCTGACAGCGATATATTAGCGAGTACCGTAACTAATGCCTTAACGAATACCTTAACTAATGCCTTAACGTCACGTCCAAAAGTGGTTTATATGCCAAGCTGCGCAAGCCGTAATATGGGGCAAGCGAGCACGGCGACAGAGCAACGTTCACTAACGCAAGTTACCTTTTCGTTACTCGAAAAAGCAGGCTTTGAGGTGATAAGCCCAGACTTCACTGGCGAGTGTTGTGGTATGCCATTTAATAGCAAAGGCATGTTTTCGCAAGCAAATCAGAAGAGTAACGCTTTACTAAGTAAATTGAGAGCATTAAGTGAACAAGGTAAATATCCTATTTTAATTGATACTAGCCCGTGTAAATCAATGTTATTAGAAAATAAAGAAAAAATCAGTGCTTTATCAATCTATGAACCGGTTGGTTTTATTGAAGACATCCTGCTACAGCATTTGAACTTCACCCCGATAGATGAAAGCGTTATGTTGCATGTGACTTGTTCTAGCAGAACAATGGGCTTAGCAACAAAAATGCAACAGCTTGCAGAGCGCTGTAGTACCGACGTTATTTTACCTGAGCATATTCAGTGCTGCGGTTTTGCCGGTGACAAAGGCTTTACCACGCCTGAGCTTAATGAAAATGCGCTTGCGCCATTAAAGGCTCAAGTACCCAAAGACTGCAAGGCTGGCTATAGTAATAGTAGAACCTGTGAAATAGGCTTATCACATCACGCTGGTATTGATTACCAGTCGATTATTTATTTAGTGGATAAAGTCACCACCAGCGTAAATATTCATTAAGAAAATATGAATTAACCAAGTATTAGTTACCCAATATTAGCTAAGTTAGCATTATCAACTATACGCTTAGATAAATATTAGTAATTACCAGTCAAAAAAAACGCTGAGACCAGCTCAGCGTTTTTTACACGTTCATATCAGTGGTGATATCAATGTTAATGTTAAGCGTTAACTAACCACCAACAAGCGCTAATAATATACCCGCAGCAACCGCTGAACCTAATACACCAGCAACATTGGGTCCCATAGCATGCATAAGTAAGAAGTTATGCGGATTAGCTTCTAAACCTACCTTATTAGCAACCCGAGCAGCCATTGGCACCGCTGATACGCCAGCTGCACCAATTAAGGGATTAATAGGGCTTTTAGAAAGCTTATTCATTACCTTAGCCATGAGTACGCCTGAGGCAGTACCTATTGAAAACGCTACCGCGCCCAGCGCTAGAATACCTAAAGTTTCCACATTCAAGAATGCCTGAGCACTTAACTTAGAACCAACACCTAAGCCTAAGAAAATAGTGGTGATGTTAATTAATTCGTTTTGAGCTGTAGAGCTTAAACGATCAACCACACCAGACTCACGCATCAAGTTACCTAAACAGAACATACCCACTAAAGGTGTTGCTGACGGCAAAAAGAATATGGTCATCAATAACACACCAAGTGGGAAAACAATCTTTTCAATTTTAGTGACGGGACGTAACTGCGCCATTTCAATTTTACGTTCATCTTCCGAGGTTAATGCTCTCATTATTGGTGGTTGAATAATGGGTACTAATGCCATATAAGAATAAGCAGCAACCGCAATAGCACCTAATAATTCAGGCGCCAGTTTAGAGGCCAAAAATATAGCGGTAGGTCCATCAGCACCACCAATAATAGCGATAGCAGAAGCATCTTTTAAGGTAAACTCAATACCCGGCACATAATTTAAAGCAATGGCACCAAACAAGGTGGCAAAAATACCAAACTGAGCTGCGGCACCTAATAATAAGGTTTTAGGGTTGGCGATCAGTGCGCCAAAGTCAGTCATAGCACCAACACCCATAAAGATAATTAAAGGAAAAATCCCAGTATCAATACCTGCATAATAAATGTAGTGAAGTAAACCACCCACTTCTGAGAAACCTGCTACGGGAATATTGGTCAAAATAGCACCAAACCCCATAGGTAGAAGTAATAATGGCTCAAAGTTGCGAGCAATAGCTAAGTAGAGTAAACCACAGCCCACTAGCATCATGATCACTTGGCCTAACTCAAAGTTAGCTAAGCCAGTTGATAGCCATAATTTATTTAACGAGTCCATGCTATCCCCTACGAAAAGCTAAGTAAGGCATCGCCAACTGCAACGGCGTCACCTTCTTTAGTATGTAAACTAGTGATTATTCCTGCATTAACTGCACGAATTTCAGTTTCCATTTTCATCGCTTCCATAATAATCACCACATCGCCAGCTGCAACTTGATCACCTTCATCAACCAAAACCTTAAAAATATTACCAGCAAGTGGTGCATTTAATGTTTCTTCGGCTGAAATAGAGGCTGATTGCTTAATGGCATCATCACCCGCAGGATGAGTAATTGACTCAATAGAGCCACCTGGAGCAACAATAACATCGTAAACTTTACCATCAACACTAACGGCATAGTTTTCAGGGTCAGTTGCAGATGAATTTTGTGCTTTATTTTCTGATTTAGGTGTTGCTTTAGTAGGTACAGGCTCAAAAGCATCAGGATTATTTCGATTTTCTAAAAACTTCAACCCTATTTGTGGAAACAAGGCATAAGTTAATACATCATCAATTACATCATCGGCTAAAGAAATATTTTTCTCTTGCGCTAAGCCTTGTAACTCTTCTGATAATCTATCAATTTCTGGGTCTAGTATATCTGCAGGACGACAAGTAATGACTGCTTGACCATCTAAAACACGATTTTGTAGCGCTGCATCAACTGGAGCCGCGGTAGCGCCATACTCGCCTTTTAAGACACCGGCAGTTTCTTTAGTGATAGATTTATAACGTTCGCCGGTTAGTACGTTAAGTACCGCTTGGGTGCCAACAATTTGCGAGGTCGGCGTAACAAGGGGGATATAACCTAAATCTTTACGTACTTTTGGAATTTCAGTGAGCACTTCATCAAATTTATCTGACGCACCTTGTTCTTTTAACTGGTTTTCCATATTGGTTAACATGCCACCAGGCACTTGTGCGGTAAGAATTCGAGCATCAACACCTTTCAAACTACCTTCAAATTGTGCGTATTTTTCTCGTACTTCTCTAAAGTAAGCAGCGACTTCTGCCATTTTATCAATATTCAAGCCAGTATCGCGAACACTACCTTCCACTATTGAGGCAATAGTTTCTGTAGGTGAATGACCATAAGTCATACTCATTGAAGAAATTGAGGTATCGATTACATCAATATCACTATCAATCGCTTTCATTTGTGTGGCAACACTCAAACCTGTTGTTGCATGACAGTGTAAAGCAATAGGTAAAGAAACCGTTTCTTTTAGCTTTGAGATTAACTCAGCAGCATCGTAAGGTTTTAATAAACCAGACATATCTTTGATACACAACGAGTGTGCACCCATATCTTCAAGCTGCTTGGCCATCGTTAGCCAGCCTTCAAGTGTATGCACAGGGCTTTCAGTGTAACTTAATGTACCTTGAGCATGAGCGCCAACTTTAACTGCGGCTTTAATAGAGGTTTGCAAGTTGCGAACATCGTTCATGGCATCAAAAATTCGAAAGACGTCAACACCATTAATGTGAGCACGTTCAACAAACTTTTCAACCACATCATCAGCGTAATGACGGTAGCCTAAAATATTTTGACCACGAAATAGCATTTGTTGTTTGGTATTGGGCATCGCTTTTTTCAGCGCGCGAATACGATGCCAAGGATCTTCTCCTAAGTAACGAATACAAGAATCAAATGTTGCCCCACCCCACGACTCAATTGACCAATAACCAACTTCATCTAACGTTTTTGCAATGGGTAACATGTCTTCTAAACGAAGACGAGTTGCTAAAATTGACTGATGGCCATCCCTTAAGACAACTTCGGTAATACCTAATGGCTTGCTCATGACTGTGCCCTTATTTCGTTATTTTACTTAACATTTTGTTGAGAGTGTTGTTGACGATAGCGAGTGACCGCTCCGCTAATTGCAGCAACGACAGCGGGTGATACTTCGCCAGTTGCTACAGTATTATTTTTTTTAGCTGAACGCTTACGACTTGGCGCAGCAGGATCAGGAAATTTGATTGCTAGTTTTGCTAATACAGTATTAATGAAAATGATTAATAAGCTTAAAAAAGCAAATACAAACACCATACCTGCAAACATAAGTGTGCCAGCTTCTATAAACTGCTGTTGCATATCGTTCATTTTTTCTTCTCATTTAAAAATTTCAGGAATTAGAATAATCACTCCAATAATTAAAAACAAACACTTTTTAGCCGTTTCAGAAAAATAATTCAGCGTCAACCCTAAAAAGAAGGAATATTCAGCATTTTTCACTAATTATTCACCATAAATTGCATAAACAAGATATTGTATACAATATTAACTCAATGAATACTGGCTATAGAGGTGAAAACTAGCGCATATTATACAATATACACATAAGCATTACTTATTCACTAACACTGCATATTATGCATACTAGCCATCTATTCATGAACTTGTTAAATCTTTGCAACTAATTTAGGATGTTTTTCATACTATTACGAATCAAGGTTCTTTATGTTATCAAATGGATTAAATATTGCTCCCGCGAGCACTGAAGATTTTCGGTTATTAGCTAAAAAGCGCTTACCTCGCCAGTTGTTTGATTATATTGACGGTGGTAGTTATCAAGAGGTTACTCTAAAAAATAACCTTTCAGCATTCTCTAACACGCTCTTAAGACAGCGGATATTACGTGATGTTAGCAACATAGACCTAAGCTATAGTTTGTTTAATAAACAGCTAGCTATGCCTATAGTGCTTGCGCCGATAGGACTAGCAGGCTGTTATGCTCGCAGAGGCGAACAACAAGCACTCGCTGCCGCAAATAGTGCCAACATCCCTTTTTGCTTATCCACAGTAGGTATTTGCTCGATTGAGGAGTTACAAGCAAAAGCAAAGCAGAATTTTTGGTTTCAACTCTATGTTATTCGTGATCGAAGCTTTGCCTTAAAATTATTAGCACGCGCCAAGCAAGCCGGATGTGACACCTTAGTGTTAACAGTAGACTTACCTGTTTTAGGAGCACGCTATAGAGATATACGCAACGGTTTAAGTGCCAGCAAGGCCAGTGCACAAGTATTAGGTAAATTAAAACGAGGATTAGATATAGCCAGCCATCCCAAATGGTTATGGGATGTGGCAATAAAAGGAAAACCCCTTACCTTTGGTAATTTAGTCGATGCGGTTCCCAATGCTAACTCACTAGATGATTTTAAAGGTTGGGTTGATAGCCAGTTTGATGCCAGTATGACTTGGCAAGATCTTGACTGGATCCGCGATAATTGGTCTGGAAACTTGATCATTAAAGGCATTTTAGACTGTGAAGACGCCAGTGAAGCGGTAAAACTGGGTGCTGATGCCATTGTGGTATCTAATCACGGCGGCCGTCAACTAGACAACGCTTCAGCAACACTGTCAGTATTACCCGACATTGTAAAAACGGTTGATAAGCGCTGTAAAGTAATCATAGACGGTGGTATTCGCAATGGCCTTGATGTTATTAAAGCCATTGCGCTTGGTGCAGATGCTTGTATGTTAGGTCGCGCTTGGGCTTATGCATTAGCCGCAGAGGGTGAGCAAGGCGTTACGCAGCTATTGAATATCTTCGAGAAAGAAATGCGGGTAGCAATGGCGCTGACCGGTGTCACTAAAATAAGCGATATTTCAAAAGATATTATTGTTGACTCATAAACTTTAAAGTAGCTAGTAGCAATCAGTAGCTTCATGAATTAAAGGCGAAAAAAAACCAGTCAAAAGACTGGTTTTTAATCTTCTCTAAGAGAATGTGGCGGACGCGGCAGGAGTCGAACCTGCGACCGCCTGGTTCGTAGCCAGGTACTCTATCCAGCTGAGCTACGCGTCCGCGGTCTAAAAATTTCTTTATACAGCCTTAATAGAAGCTGTTCTATATTATTTTACCACATTCCCTCAATAAAGAGAAAAAGTGGCGGACGCGGCAGGAGTCGAACCTGCGACCGCCTGGTTCGTAGCCAGGTACTCTATCCAGCTGAGCTACGCGTCCGCAATTTAAGATGTATTTTATATCGTTACTTACCCGATAAAACGAACGTTATCCGTAGCCAGCATAGTTAGATATTCTATCCAACTGACATCGCGTCCGCAATTACTATGTTTTACATCTTAGTAAAGATTCACTACCATTATTTACACAAAGTAAATAATGGCGGAGAGGGAGGGATTCGAACCCTCGATCCGGCTATAAACCAGATACTCCCTTAGCAGGGGAGCGCCTTCGGCCACTCGGCCACCTCTCCAATGGGTGCGAATACTAATGGATCTCAAAAATAAGTCAAACATTTTTGTGCATTTATTTCTGTTTTTACGCTGTTTGTAGACAATTCAAACAAAAACGTCACTTTTCAACCATTATCATTACCCAGAAAACAAAAAAGCACCATCAATTATGGTGCTTTTTGTAGAACGTTTAATTTGCTTAATAAAACTATACGTTACCAGATGCCTCATTATCATCCTTCTCAGCTTGAATACGCATGTAAATTTCTTCACGATGTACTGAGATTTCTTTTGGCGCATTAACACCTATTCGTACCTGATTTCCTTTAACGCCTAAGACTGTCACAGTGACTTCATCACCTATCATTAATGTCTCACCAACGCGTCGTGTTAATATTAACATATACATCTTCCTTTTTCTAAAATTGAGAATCACTAAATAAATATATCAGCTAGTAAAATATATGAAATTAGTCTGTTTTTTCCTTAATACACTATAAGTAATAGTAAATATTTTGAAAAAAGCCATTTTTTGATAAGTTTAGACTCCTATGCCTAAGGCTTATCAAAATATCTAGCTATTCTAACAAGCTTATCTTAACTTTGGATAGGTCTAAAAGTTGTTTTTTTGTGCTGTTTTTGAGGGTTGTACGTGGATATTAACACTTGAATAACAAATGAGATTAAAATTAATCCACAAAAATAATAGTGACTTTTACATTTACCTATTTAAATAGCCTCCCCTAGCGGTTAACAAAGCTAGGGAGAACTATCTAATTGAACATTATACACACTCAAACGACTTCAAGAGGCGCTCTTAATCTTGCATTTGAAGTCTTTGAATATAGTAAAACGCTTTAGCTATACATTCATCAGCATTGGTTGCGCTGCTGTTACTTGTCTATTTTTCTCATTTATAGGTTGTTTTAATAACAATTGAGCTATCCATAAACTAACAACGGCAAACAATAACAAGCCTATTTCGACACCAATCACGCCTCTAAAGCCATCTTGCCACAAAGTCAGTAAGCTAGTACCGAACAACCACCAGTCGGCAACAATGGTCAATAACACCAGCGCTACGGTTACTTGCAATAGTCGAGCAATAAAACGCTTGTTATTTATCACCCAAAAAGCTGAAATAGCAACAAGACTCAACACTGCAACATAGGCATAAATCACCCAAGCACCTCTACCGATTAACGACAATGGCAGTATTCTTTCCGCTAAAAGTGCCACCGCAGTTGCCACCACAAAACCACTACATAAACCAACGGTTAAGCTACGAACAAAACCAATACTGCGTTTAGAGACATTTTGCTGTAAAACGCGCTTATCTAACCACAATATATTGCCAACAATAATCATCGCGCAAACAGCAATACCTAAAATAAAGTAAAGTATACGTAAATCAATACCCGCAAAGTTGCCAAAATGTAAGGTGGCAATAACATCCAAGCCCTTTCTCAAGGTATTATATTGCTCAATATCCATTTTACTGATAACTGAGCCATCACTTACACGGTAGAACACCTCGTTACGTTGAGCAAAATTATCATTGTCTGATCCTCTTAGCTCTATTGCTGCATTTTGATCGCCATAATTGTAAAAAGTAGCTCTGTTCAACGTTTGATTTTCATCATTTCGTGACTGTACTATTAAATCAAATGCTTTGGTCATATCTTGTTTAATATCGACCGTTTTCTCAGTGAAAAAATCATAACCCGCATCTTTTAGCAAAGCTGATTGATCACCTTTATATAAAAATACTGCGAAAGATATTTGATATATAATGGCTAAATTAAAAATTAAACCACTAATTGCAAACATAAGAGTAAAAGGTAAACTCATCACTCCTACCACATTATGCATGTCTAATAATTTATCACGCTTTCTTTTATTAGTTCGATACTGAAAAAAGTTTTTGAACATTTTTTTTGCGTGAATAAAAACTCCTGATATTAAGGCGAAAAAAAAGAATAAAGTAATAACACCAACAATATAGGTGCCACCGGGCAAGTTAAGATCATAATGTAAACTATAAATGAAATCAGCCATTTTAAAGGGATTATTATCGCTGATCGTCTCACCCGTTTTGGGGTTTATAATAAGGTTAACCACCTCGCCATGCTGATCTTCTTTGCCTTTTTCACGTACTAGATCAATGTTCATACGATAATAAGGATAATGCTCGGTAGGCATAAAAACAGATAGATGTTCTTTAGCGTCAAAGTCATATTCTGCTAATTTTTGCTCAACAATTTGCTGTAAAGGCATATCTGGAGCATTAACATTAACAGGGTAATGTGGAACCGCCGCCCATTGCTTTATTTCTTCGTAAAATAAGGTAACGGAACCAGCCCAAAACACTAAAAATAATACCGCCGAAATAATTACACCAAGCCAGCTATGTGCCTCGGTAAGATTTTTTATAACTTTATTTTTAACCAGTGTAGGTGCTTCTTTTTCTGAATCATTACTGATTAATTCAACTTCGTTACTATTCATAATCAACTACCTATCAATAAATAGGCATTCAGTAAACCTGATACCAATAACACTTTAGTACAGCCAACACTCGCTATTTTTGCAGAATTACAGCTATAGCAATAAACCATCACTGCCACCCAGATACAAAAAGCAAGTAGCAAGCCGACAAAAAGCTGAATATCAATAGCAAACGGTAATAGCCTATTTAAATTCAACATCAAACTGATAGATAACAACAAACCAAAAACGCAAGCTGCCAATGATTTAGACCACATAATGCTCTCCAATAAATGTCACCGCCGTGATCAACAAAAATAAACAGCCTCCCAATGAAACAACACTAAAAATACGCTTAGTTTTATGTGATGCCACTAAAATGAGTAATGTCCACATCACCATAACCAGCATAAGCATCAGCAAACTAGACACTAAATAGCTATAGGTATCACTAAAACCCCAAAGCGCCATCGTTAGCAAACCAGTAAAGCCAAACCAGGCGGATAATTTTGACAATGACTTATCCAAAAGCTGCTGTTTAGGCGAGGAAAGGTAAGCGAGTAAACAAGCAAACCATACTAATAACACACTTATAAATACGACAATCATGAAAACCGAATATTAATGCAAATAATTTCTATTATTATTACAAAGCATAGACAAACTTTCAATCACCAATACTATTATAAATAACAATCATTATCGTTAACCTATTGTTACTTCAGACAACTTGCTCGATGAGGAATATGTATTAACAGCGGATCTAGGCACTGGCTCAGCAACCTTAGGTAGGCCCCGCACAGTAAACCTCAGGGTAGCAGCGAGTTTTTAACTGCACTTTTACTGCACTAAAAAGCCCCCTAACGCCTTCAAAACAAGCAAAATCAACGCATAATTTGCTATCCTAAAAAGAACAATAATAACCAAGAAAGTAACTAATGGATTTATTAACATTACATGCGCAGCAAGGACGTGTCGTTCAACGTTATTGCCTCAACAACGAAGAAATTGAAATACGAGAGCTAGAGCATTATCGCTGGTTTCATTTTGGTGATGATACGATACAAGCCATGATGAATACGCAAAGCTCTACTCAAGTATTAATGCCAATTTGCCAAGCGATGTTGTTATTCACTTTGTGGAAAAATAACACTTTAAAAATACTTAATTTAGGTATGGGTGGAGCAACTTTTGAGCGTTTTTTTGATAATCAAGCCAATATAGAATTAACCTCGGTAGAGCAATCTACACAGGTTATAACCATGGCAAAAACCTATTTTAGCTTACCTAAGCAGCAATACGTGCATTGCCAATCAGCAGAGCAGTTTTTACAACAAAATACTCAGCCATTTGATGTGGTGTTATGTGATCTTTTTACCCAGAAAAAAAATATTGTTGGTATAAATCAGCCGTTATTTTATAAAGATATAGTAAAAAACCTAGCTAAAAGCGGTGTGGTATTTATTAATATTGATCCCAAAAGCGAACAAAACCTATTAGCCATATTAACCATGGCCAGCAAGTTTTTTACTGATATCGCCATCATAGAATTTGAAAATTATAAAAATGTTGTGCTGGTATTAAGTACGGTACCAATACCTAGTAAGCAAACCTTGCAGCAATACAATCAACATCTGAATGAATTAAAAACGACACAAGAAACTCAACAAAAGGCTGAACAAAGAACCAATACAAACCACATCGACTTTACGGCCTATATTTCATCAATGCATTATTTGCCGTCAAAAAACACACAATAAGTACCAACGGTTTGATCTGATAAGGCTTACTTAGAAAGCTAAATTAACAAAAACTTTTGCCATAGCCTTTGCTTGATTAGCAGCCTCTTTATTGCCACTAACATGAGCCTCGACAATGGCACCTTCCAGTAATAAATTAAGTTGTTGCGATAGAGCTTCAGGGTTTTCGGCGCCAGCCTGTTTAGCAAGATCTTGTATATATTCGCGCACTAACCGCTTATGCTCGGCACAAATTGAATGGCGTGGATCTTCCGGCGCTGAAAATTCCGCTGACGCATTAATAAACATGCAACCGACGAAGGAAGGCTCTTGAAACCACAGGTGATGCGCCTCAAAAATACTCAATAATCTGTCTCTCGGTGTTTTGCCAAGGCTTTCCGTCTCACGCATCATTTTATTTCTGAACAACTCATCCCGTTTTCGCAATACCGCCAGTATCAATTCATCTTTCGATTTAAAATGATTGTATAGCGTTTTTTTAGCCACCCCAGCCTCGGCAATGATCCGGTCGATCCCCGTAGCGTTAAAGCCATGCTGGTAGAACAGTTTAAGGGCTTGCGAAATGATACTTTCTCTTTTAGACAGGATAGGCATAATCTGCTCCTTAAAAAATCATTATAGAACATTAAGTATATAGTTTTTAAATACTCTTAAATAGATAAAAACAATACAATTTATAACGCATAGTAAACACTATGATTATTAAAGTAAAAAATTATATTGACGGCTAAAAAAAAACCAGTTAATCTAAATCTATGTATACAGATCTGTATACTTAAATTATTCTCACCTAAACATGGTGGTAATATTAATTGGAGTAAAAACATTGATAAACAGCGATAGAAAACTCAAAAAATTCACTCTGTCAACTTGGGCAACAGCCTTTACTATATCGGTGCTAGGAGGGTTGGCAAGTTTGAGTCTTCCCGTATGGGCAGCAGGTACTGTCAATGATATTGTCGTCTTTGAATGTGGAAAAATAAGCACACCTGATCGTTCCTTTTGGTCTCCGGGCGTAGATGTCAATGTAAAACACGACATGGTCGCGAGTTGTTATTTAATTCGCCACAAAAATGGTTTGATGATTTGGGATACTGGTTTACCTGCCGCTATAGCATCAAAGCCTGACGGTATTTCAATAGCTGGCGGGAAAATAAACCTATTCTTAGACACGCCTTTTCCTAAACTTTTACAAGAATTTGGTGTTGCTGCCAAAGAGATTAAACATTTAGCCTTGTCTCACATGCATGCTGACCATGCAGGTAACGCGAACGCTTTTGCGCACGCTACTTGGTATGTACAACAAGCAGAGCATGAGGCTGCTTTTAGTCCATTAGCCAAAAAACTTAATTTTAACCTTAAAACGTATAACAAATTAGCAGAGAGCAAAACCGTGAAACTCAATGGACGCCATGATATTTTTGGCGACGGCTCGGTAGTGATCATTCCAGCACCAGGTCATACGCCAGGGCATCAGGTTTTGTTGGTTAATTTACCTTCCGGGCCGGTTTTATTATCAGGATCAATTAATGAGCTGATTGCTACTACAGGGGCAAAACTGCTGATACAGCATGATAAAGAGCAAAATGGTCAAATTCCCCACGCACCTAAGTACCTGAGATAATCAGTAGCTAAAATTGTCAGAGGAAATGATCATTATAAATGGCTATAAATAGAAGAATATTTATTACGACGGTTGGTAATAAATCTGTAGAGAGGAAACGAGTTTTAACTGAGCTTTTACAACATACGCAAAATAGCCACTCAAATATTAAGTGGCTATTTTTCATATAATTACATGTTAGCTTAATTTTTCAAGCAACCAAGGCTGCACTGAAGCTAAAGCAGCACTAATGTTTTCCGGTTGACTGCCACCTGCTTGTGCCATATCGGGACGACCACCACCTTTACCGCCCACTTGTTGAGCCACTAGGTTTACTAGTTCACCCGCTTTTACTTGAGCGATTAAATCTTTAGTAACACCGGCAATAAGCCCAACTTTGCCATCATTAGCGGTAGCAAGCATGATAATGCCAGACTGCATTTTATTTTTCAGCTCATCAACCATGCCGCGAAGCGCTTTACTTTCGACACCGTCAAGATCAGCAATTAATACTTTAACACCGTTAATATCAATGGCCTTACTCACTAAATCTGAGCCGGCTTGTGCTGCAAGTTCTTGTTTAAGTGTGCTAATTTCTTTTTCTAATGCTTTAGAGCGGCTAATAAGCTGCTCAACTTTGCTGCCAACACTGGCAACATCAGTTTTCACTAAGCCTGCAACTTTGTTCAACGTTGCACTCTGCTCATTAATAAAGGCTAATGCGCCCGTTGCAGTAACCGCTTCAATACGGCGCACACCAGCCGCAATACCAGACTCTGAAACTATTTTCAGTAAACCAATATCACCGGTGCGATTTACATGAACGCCACCACAAAGTTCTATTGAAAATTCGCCTAAGGTAACCACTCGCACTTCATCATCATATTTTTCGCCAAAGAGCGCCATGGCGCCTTTCTCTTTCGCTTCTTCAATGTACATTGACTCAGTTTTTTTGACATGATTACGACGAATTTCATCATTAACCATCTGTTCAACGTCGTGTAACTCTTGCGCTGTAACACCTTCAAAATGAGAAAAATCAAAACGTAATTTTTCATCATCACACAACGAGCCTTTTTGGCCAACATGTTCACCTAACACTTTACGAAGCGCTGCATGTAGCAAGTGCGTTGCGGTATGGTTTTTAACAATTGCCGCACGACGTTCAGTATTAATTTCAGCTTTAACACGGCGATTCAAACCCATGTCTGTTTTAGCGACCCCTTTATGGGCAAAAGCATTACCCAATTTAATGGTGTCTTCTACTTCAAATACACCACCATCTAGGTGTAACAAACCACTATCCCCTGCTTGTCCACCTGACTCGGCATAAAATGGGGTGTGATCTAAAATCACTAAACCTTGTTCTCCCGCACTTAATTGCGCAACCGCTTCTTGTTCATGATAATTAAACAATTCAACAATAGTCGCTGAATAAGAGTCGTTGTCATAACCTTTAAAAGCTGTTTTGTGATCAGATTTTAACTGCTGATTGTAATCCGTCCCAAAATTGCTGGCCTGCTGTGCACGTTTTCGCTGCTCGCTCATCGCAACATCAAAACCATTATGATCAATGTTTAACTGGCGCTCACGGGCAATATCTGCGGTTAAATCAGCAGGAAAGCCATAGGTATCATAAAGTTTAAAAACATCATCACCACTAATCGTATCGCCATCTAAATTGGCGAGAATATCTTCAAGCAACAACATACCGCGATCTAATGTGCGACCAAATTGCTCTTCTTCAATACGCAATAGTTTTTCAATAATGACTTGTTGTTGCGCTAGCTCAGGGTAAGCTTCACCCATTTGCTCGACCAATGATTTAACGAGTTTATGGAAAAAGTTTTCTTGAGCTTCGAGCTTATGACCATGACGGATAGCACGACGAATAATGCGGCGTAGCACATAACCACGGCCTTCATTTGAAGGCACAACACCATCAATGATTAAAAAACAGCAAGAGCGAATATGATCACTAATAACACGCAGTGATTTATTGTCGAGGTCATTACACGCCAACAAGTTAGCCGTATCTTTGATTAAGGCTTGGAAAAGATCAATTTCATAATTGCTGTGCACATTTTGCATAATGGCAGAAATACGCTCTAAGCCCATACCCGTATCAATAGAAGGATTAGGTAGTGGCTCCATATCACCATTGGCTTGGCGATTAAACTGCATGAAAACAATGTTCCAAATTTCAATAAAACGATCACCATCTTCTTCAGGTGAACCCGGAGGGCCGCCCCAAATATCAGCGCCATGATCATAAAATATTTCTGAACAAGGACCACAAGGGCCAGTATCGCCCATTGACCAAAAGTTATCGGATTCAAACTTTTTCTCTGGTGATTTATCACCAATGCGAATAATTTTTTCTACCGGTATACCAATTTCGTTTTTCCAAAATAAAAAAGCTTCTTCATCGCTTTCATAAACCGTTACTAATAATTTTTCTTTTGGTAAACCTAAAACGCCCGTTAAAAATTCCCACGCATAATTTATTGCATCTGCTTTGAAATAGTCGCCAAAACTAAAGTTACCTAACATTTCAAAGAACGTATGATGACGCGCGGTATAACCAACATTCTCTAAATCGTTATGCTTACCACCAGCGCGCACACAGCGCTGTGCAGAAGTAGCACGTGTATAACTGCGTTTTTCAGCGCCTAAAAATACATCTTTAAAAGGCACCATACCGGCATTAGTAAAAAGTAATGTGGCATCATTGCCGGGTACTAATGAGCTACTTTTTACTATTTGATGTTGCTTGGTGGCAAAAAAATCTAAAAATGCCTGACGTACTTCAGCAGTGCTTTTAATCATGGGAGCCTTAATCAATCTGTTTATTACATTTATTCTGAATGTGGTAGGGGCTCGGCTGTCAAAAAATGACGGGCTAAAGCCTACCTACAATTTTAAAGTTGTTTATTATTCATTGTTTATTATCGAAAAGATTTCATCGGATGAAAATCCACGATATTGTAAAAATCGTATTCTTTTCGCTTTTTCTTTTTGGCACGCTGGTAGAGCTACCACTCTACTTTCACCAAAACGTTTATTATACGCAAGCTCGGCTTGAAGATACCAATCTATTTCGCAATTTTTCTGCAATTGTTGAATAATTGTTGAGCAAACACCTTTTTGCTTTAGTTCATTAGCAATATAACGCCAACCATAACCTCGATTAACACGATACCGACAAGTACTTTGAGCAAACCTAGCATCAGATAAATAGTCTTTTTCGAGTAACCGTAGTATGGCTTGCTCTATAGCATCAGCTTCAAATTCACGTGTGGTAAGTTTTTGCCTTAATTCGAATTCAGAATGCTCTCGTCTGGCTAATAAACCCACACCACAGTGTAGTGCAGTTTGTTTTTGTCTTTTTTTCTTTATTGGCTCTTGGTTTTCTTCATCTTTCATTTTATTATCTGTCAAATAGCTATCTGTTATAGCAAAGTTAATTGTTTAGTCTTGATTTCATCGGCAACGTTAGGCTCAGCAAAGCCAAGGGTTAAACCAACCAGACGAATTCCTCGTCCGTTAGCTCGTTCATAAGCCTTAGCTAGCAAGGCATTAAACGTATCTTGCTGTGCTGCTAAACTTTGTTGCTCAACCGTAGTTTGGTTAAAGTCATTAAACTTAAGCTTAACTCCCTGCTTAACTATTTTTCTATCCTTTACTTTTTCTAATCGTACTATCAACTTCGGTAATAGTTTTTCTATAATTGCTAGACATTCCGTTTCGCTGTATATATCGGCCGCTAAAGTTGTTTCAATAGCGAGTGATCTACGCTGTCTGCTCACTTCAAGTTCTCGGTTGTCAATGCCGTGAGCTTTTTGATACAAACTTGTCGCAAATTTACCAACAATGGTGGTTAACTTGGCAATGGAAGAAGATCTGATATCGGCACAAGTAGAAAAACCAAATGATTGTAATTTTTGAAAGGTTTTTGGTCCAATGCCCGGGATTTTTTTCAATGATAATTGCTCAACAAAAGCCGTTACCTTTTCAGGAGAAACAACGCATTGGCCGTTAGGTTTATTTTCATCGCTAGCTATTTTAGCAATAAATTTATTGGGCGCTATACCCGCAGAAGCGGTCAGGTTAAGTTCATTAAAGATATCAGCACGAATTTGCTCAGCAATTAACGTGGCACTACCTTGACACAACGCTGAATCGGTAACATCAAGGTAAGCTTCATCAAGAGACAAGGGTTCAATAATATCGGTATAGCGAGAAAATATTTCACGAATATGAACAGAGACTTCTTTATAAACTGCCATACGCCCATGCACTATTGTTAATTCAGGGCAAAGCTGTTTCGCTTTAATGGCGGGCATATCACCACCCACAGCTAAGGGAATATTTTGATATTCAGGGAAATCGCGCATCTCTACTGCCGCATAAAAGCAGTCCATGTCGATATGAATTATTTTCTTAGCCGTTACCTGTTTCATACCGACATTGTACTGAGTTTTTATACAGTGTCAATTGTGCGTTATTACAGTAGTGTTTTACGTATAGCTACAGTAGTGTTTTATGCACAGCTACTATGGTGTTTTATGCATCGCTGCATAATCTTCAACTTGCTGCCACACGCGCATTATATTGCCAGACAGTAATTTTTTAATCTCTTCTTCGCTATAACCACGCTCTAGCAAACCGGCGATAAGGTTAGGATAACTAGCGACATCTCTTAACGCTTCAGGAAGAATACCACTCACGCCATCAAAATCAGAGCCAATACCAACATGGTCAATACCCACTAACTTAATGACATGATCAAAATGATCAAGCACTAACGCTAAAGTACCTAGATGGTATGGGTTTTCTAATTTGTAGGCTTCTTCAAAGGCGTCAATTTTACTTTCATCTGCTGGCAACTCTTCATTTAAGTTATTCGCTTTGATAAATTCAGCTTTAAGTGGTTTATAAACAGCACTTTGCTCTCTGAATTTTTGTGAAGTAAAAATACCACTGAAGGTCATTTGAATAACGCCGCCGTTTTTGGCTAGCAATTTGATCATGTCATCAGACATATTGCGCTCAAAACCTGGGGTAAAAAAACGCGCTGATGAATGGGAAGCAATAGCTGGTACCTTGCTTATTGCCATCACTTGATAAAAAGCTTGATCAGAAACATGAGAAATATCAACCATCACGCCAACGTTGTTCATTGCAACAACCAATTTTTTCCCAAACTCGGTTAAACC
>MAAB01041458.1_pt1 | contig 70483 bp, 80 predicted proteins | sample 1115991 | NCBI WGS metagenome assembly MAAB01 (sample SAMN04961124, study PRJNA320927) | seawater metagenome | isolation source: sample BD02T18 sea water enriched with oil for 18 days | place: USA:Gulf of Mexico | collected 2013-07-27
ATCTTCTAATCAAGTTGAAGCAGCAGATATATTACGCAATAAAGGTCTACGTAGAGTTGGCCCTTACCGAGTAACGCAAGTGATGGGCAGTACGACTTCTGCTTGTCTAGCGACACCATTTAAGATTAAAGGTGTGAATTATTCGATGTCGTCAGCGTGTGCAACCAGTGCGCATTGCATCGGTAATGCGATGGAACAAATTCAACTCGGCAAACAAGACATTGTTTTTGCTGGTGGTGCAGAAGAAGAGCATTGGACTATGAGTTCATTGTTTGATGCGATGGGTGCATTATCAACTAAATACAATGACACTCCAGATAAAGCATCACGTGCTTATGATGCGGATCGTGATGGTTTTGTTATCGCTGGTGGTGGTGGTGTCGTTGTATTAGAAGAATACGAACATGCTAAAGCTCGTGGCGCTAAGATTTATGCTGAATTGACTGGCTATGGCGCAACATCAGATGGTTACGATATGGTTGCTCCATCAGGTGAAGGTGCTATCCGTTGTATGCAATTAGCAACAGAGACTGTTGATGCACCGATTGATTACATTAATGCTCATGGTACCAGTACGCCAGTAGGTGATTTAGCTGAGCTTGGTGCTGTTAAAAAAGCATTCGGTGATGACTTACCTGTTGTTGGTTCAACTAAATCATTGTCAGGCCATTCATTAGGTGCAGCTGGTGTGCAAGAAGCGATTTACTGCTTATTAATGATGGAAAATGATTTCATCGCCGCATCAGCAAATATTGATAACCTTGATGCAGAAGCAGAAGGTGTACCGATTATTCTTGAGCGGAAAGATAACGCAGGCTTGAAGACGATTATGTCGAATAGCTTTGGTTTCGGTGGAACCAATGCCTGCTTAGTGTTTGAGAAGTTAGACGATTAAAATAAAAAGGCCACTCATTGAGTGGCCTTTTTTTTATACTAAATCGTCGTCAGTGACGGGGCCGCGTTTACCGGCTAATGATTCTTGGATTAAAGCGATAAGCTGGCTTTTTTTATCTGGGTCATCCAAATGTTTAGAACTAAAAGTAATACCATATTTTGCTGCGTACTGTTGCACGATCATCACTAAAACAGTTTCATCTTCCACAAATTTTCTCCAATTGGCATAAAATTGCCACATTATAACGTTAACAACAAAAAAGCAGTTAAATAATGAAGTTGCATTATCAGATCACTGGCTCTGGTCCAGCACTAGTAATTGTTCATGGCTTATTTGGCTCGTCTGATAATTGGCGAAGTATGGCTAAATATTTTGCCAAGCATTATCAAGTGATCAATATTGATTTACGTAATCATGGTCGTTCACCACATAATGATAGCCAAAGCCTGAGTGAAATGGCTGAAGACATCTTCGAGCTTTGTCAGCAGTTGCAGTTAACGAAAGTTAGCATCTTGGGCCATTCACTTGGTGGTAAGGTGGCTATGCAGTTCACTGATCTCTATAGTCATTACGTTGAAAAATTAGTAGTAGTTGATATTTCACCACGTCAATACGAGGGCCAACATACGCCCTTAATGGATGCGATGATGGCATTGGATTTCACGGCACTGCAATCACGTAAACAAGTTGATGAGGCTTTAGCGTTATCAGTTGATGACCCAAGTGTTCGTCAATTTCTATTGATGAATCTAATTGTAGAAGATGAACAGTTGCAGTGGCGTATTAATCTACCTGCATTAAAAGCAAACTATAAACAGTTTATGAATGAAGTGTTCAGCGACTCCAACTCCAACAGTCTTTGTTTATTTGTCTATGGTGAACACAGTGAATACGTGACTGAGCAGGATAGGGATGATATTCAAGCTATATTTCCTTACGCTGAGTTTGCTTCATTACCTGCTGGCCATTGGGTGCATGCTGAACGACCACAACAATTCAAACGTATCGTTGAGGAGTTTCTATTAAGATGATTGAGCCTGAACTATTAATGCAATTAGTTGAATTTAGACGTGAGCGTGATTGGGAACAGTTTCACAACCCTAAAGACTTAGCTATTTCATTGTCTATTGAAGCTTCTGAGTTATTAGAATGGTTTCAATGGCGAACTAATGAAGACATCAATCAGCAATTACAATCTGATAGACGAGTAAAACTAGAAGATGAGTTAGCGGATGTGGCCGTTTATCTTAGCTATCTTTGCCATGACTTAGGTGTAGATATTAATAAAGTGGTACAGGCCAAAATGGTCAAAAATGCAGCAAAATACCCGGTCGATAAAGTCAAAGGTCGCGCCGATAAATATAATGAATATTCCTAACGAAGTGTTAGCATACAAACTGTCTAATACTAATGATATCCAGTTCTAAGGAACCGTTACCAATGAGTTCAATTGTCTTTCTTATTCAATGCCCTGACCAAAAAGGCTTAGTGGCCGGTATCACCAATTTTTTTGCTGAGCGTGAATACAATATTTTGCACTGTCAGCAATATACGAATGTACAAGATGGTCAGTACTTTATGCGTATCAAATTGGAAGATGAAGCAAATCTGGACCGATCTGAATTGGAACAACAATTTTCTGACTTTGCTACAAAGACTGGCTTAATATGGTCTGTTCGTTATACCGATCAACCTTATCGTGTCGCATTATTGGTTACCAAGGCTTCTCACTGTCCTTATGATTTGTTGTTGCGAGAAGTAGAGGGCGAATTGAAATGTGATATTCCATTAATTATTGGTAATCATGATGATTTAGCGGGCATGGCCAAACAGTTTGATAAACCGTTTTATCACTTGCCGATTACTAAGGGAACCAAACCGCAACAAGAAGCACAGATTAAAGAGCTACTGAAAGAATATGATATCGACCTGGTTGTGATGGCGCGGTATATGCAAATTTTGTCAGAGCAATTTGTTGAAGAGTTTGCTGGTCGAGTGATTAATATTCATCACGGTTTCTTGCCTGCATTTCAAGGAGCAAAACCTTACCATCAAGCCTATGACCGCGGCGTTAAAATAATTGGTGCAACATCACATTACGCTACCGCAGACTTAGATGAAGGTCCTATTATTGAACAAGATGTCGAGCGTGTTATGCATGGTAATAGCCCGGAAGACTTAGTTATGATTGGTAAAGATATAGAACGGTTAGTACTTGCTCGTGCCGTCAAAGCTCATATTGAGCATCGCATTATTATTTCTGGCCGTCGTACGATTGTCTTCTCTGAAGGTGCATAAGCTATAAATTAACTATGATTTCAGCTAGATAACAACACTGAACTAGAAAAGGGAGCTTAGCCTCCCTTTTTTATTGCCGCAAATACTTGACGCAAACACTCAATGCATCACACACTGTGAATTGAACGAGGGATTGTCATTCTCGCTAACTATAATAAATAAGAGTCAGGTATTGTTATGAGTTCCGAAAGTCATGTTTTATCGAGCCAAGCACAAGCGATTGCTGAATTATTAGAGCAATTAATTAATGATGCGGCCATTGAAGTACCGATGTTGCCAGAAGTTGCCAATAAGGCATTATTACTGGCACAAAATCCGGATTCTGATGCAACAGAGATGGCGAAGTTGATTCAAAGTGATCAATCTTTAGCGGGTCATGTGATGCGGATAGCCAATTCGGTGGCCTATACACCACTAGCAAACCTTGTATCGTTACAGCAAGCCATTGCCCGTCTTGGTATGGGGTTGATAAGTGAAATTGCTTTAGCGGCATCCATCGGCACAAAATTATTTAATACACCTGGCTATGAAGATTACGTCGAACAACTCTGGCGTCACGCTCTAGCATCTGGTTTATGGGCAAAAGAAATTGCCAGACATAGTCGGACGAATGTTGAAGTTGCTTTTTTAGCCGGACTTTTACACTCAATGGGACGACCAGCGGTATTACAATCGATTTTAGATTTAGCCAAACAGCAAGCTGTAACTTTAAGTCCTGAAGACATTACTGCACTGGAAAGTAATTATTGTCATTCAGTCACGACTTCAGTGATTAATGCTTGGAAAATGCCAAGTTTAGTGGTTGAAGCAGTAAGTTATTATGCTGACTATAAGAAGGCACCTAATGCTCTAACACAGGCTGCACAAGTACATGCTGGAGCGCTCTATGCTACTCATATGTTGCATGAAGATGAGTTAGATAAGACGGGATTATTATCTTCACCGGTATTGTCGATTTTGAACCTTTACCAAGATGAAGCTGAGCAATTATTAACGCATACTGATGCAGTAAAAAATCGCTTGGAGGGCTTGTCATCATGAGCACATCACAACTAGAATTTGATGTCGTTGTTATTGGTAGTGGCCCTGCGGGACAAAAGTCTTCTATTCAAGCTGCAAAAATAGGTCAAAAAGTGGCCATTATCGAGCGTGATAGCCTATTTGGCGGTGCTTGTGTACATCGAGGCACTATTCCATCTAAAACACTAAGAGAAAACGCACTGCGTGTAAAACACATGCGTCAAAATGCGGCTCTAGTAGACTTTAAACTAGGCGAAGATACTGAAATGGCGACCTTAGTTGATCGCCTTGAATATGTATTAAAAGCCCATGATAAATATATGCGTGAGCAGATTGCTCGTAATGATATTGAGCGTATTCATGGCCGTGCTAGCTTTGTTGATAGTCATACCGTGAAAGTCACTAAAGTTAACGGTGAAGAATTAGAGCTGAAGACTAAAAAGGTGATCATTGCTGCCGGCTCCTATCCACGTAACCCAGATAATATTCCTATTGATCACGAACACCTGTTAGATAGCGACTCGATTTTGTCGATGTTATATTTGCCTGCGAGTTTAACCGTCTTGGGTGGCGGCGTTATTGCCAGTGAGTACGCATCCATATTCCAAGCCTTGGGCGTCAAGGTAACGATGATTGATAAATACCCAACACCATTAGGGTTTCTAGATCAAGATATGACCGATACCTTTGTACAAGCCTTTGAAAAAATGGGCGGTACCTGGATGGGTAAACAAAAAGTTGAAAAAGTTTACTGGGATGGCATTAGTGAAGTAGTGACTGAATGTGCCGATGGCACAGTGGTGAAAAGTCAGAAGCTACTTTGTGCGGCCGGCCGGATTGCTAACGTGGGTGATTTGAAATTAGAAAATGCGGGCTTGGCTCTCAATGACCGTGGCTTAATCACCGTTGATGAAGACCTATGTACCAGTGTCGAAAATATCTATGCTGCGGGTGACGTCATTGGTCCGCCATCTTTAGCGTCAGCATCAATGGAACAAGGTCGTCGCGCTGCTTGTAATGCCTTTGATATTCCTTTGGGTGATATGAGTAAACTGATTCCAGCAGGCATTTTCTCGATTCCAGAATTATCATCAGTGGGCCTGACTGAAACACAAGCTCGAGAAAAACATGGTGATGTCATCGTTGGGCGGGCAAAATTTGAAGAAGTAGCACGTGGTCAAATTTCAGGCAATACCGAAGGCATGTTGAAGATTGTTGCAGATGGCCAAGGTAAGAAAATACTCGGTGTGATGTTAGTCGGTGAAAGCTCTACAGAAGTGGTACATATCGGTCATATGGCAATGTTATGCAATGCCGAAGTAGACATATTTGTTGAAAGTACCTTTAACTTTCCAACATTGGCTGAAGCATATCGTATTGCTGCTTTAGAAATATTAGCAAAACGACCACAAGACTAAACTATGAAAACTATATTAATAACCGGTGCTACATCTGGCTTCGGTGCTGCAATGGCACGTTTGTTTGCCAACAATAATTGGCAATTGATTATTACTGGTCGTCGGCAACAACGCTTAGATGAGTTACAGCAAGAACTGGGTGGCCCCGACAAGGTGCATACCTGTTGTTTTGATATCTCAGACAGGGCAGCTGTAGAACAGGCGATAGATACCTTACCAGCAGCCTTTGCTGATATTGATGTATTGGTGAATAACGCTGGCTTAGCTTTAGGCTTAGAACCTGCCGATAAAACCGATCTTGATGACTGGGAAAAAATGGTAGATACCAATATCAAAGGGCTGATGTATTGCACCCGCTATGTATTACCGAAAATGCGTGAACGCAAACAAGGTTATGTATTGAATATTGGCTCTGTCGCCGGTAACTGGCCTTATCCTGGTGGCAATGTCTATGGTGCAACCAAAGCATTTGTGAAGCAGCTGTCGTTATCTTTACGTGCTGATTTATTAGGTACTAACATCAGAGTCACCAATATCGAACCGGGTATTGCTGAAACTGAATTCTCACTGGTGCGATTTAAAGACAATGAAGCGGCGGCGGGTGATGTATATCAAAATACCAAAGCCTTAGCTGCAGAGGATATTGCCAATACCGTGTGGTGGTTGGTGAATACCCCCGAGCATGTCAATGTCACTACGATGGAAGTGATGCCTACTCAGCAGGCGACGGGGCCGTTGGCTATTTATCGTGGTGAGTAATAAATTTTCATACGACTCTGAATATTTTTACTGTCTAATAATTATTACATGACTTGTCGATGGGATTAGATACAGTAGAGTTTGTCATAATAATTGAAAAGGAGTTTGGGCTTTCAATTCCTGACGAAGGTCTCGAACATTTAGGTGTTGTAGGCGATTTAGTTGTTTATGTAACAAATGCTTGTGAGATGCAAAATGGAATAAATCTTGAGTTCGAGTTGGTTTATGAAAATCTAAAAAGTATTCTGCATAATGATTATGGTATTCCTATCAAACAAATTAACCTAAAGTCACATGTAGTCAAAGATTTAGGTATGGATTAATCCCACATAACAAGCAAATCATCGAGAGAAAAATAAAAAGGTGACTGTGAGAAAGGTAATTAGCACAGCCACCAGGGCATAAAACTAAAAGTTAATATTTAGCGCTATCATCGTCATAAACTAAGCCTTTTTCTCTAGCCTGAGCCGTAATCGAACCATAGAGTTTGCTATCAAATGAGTCTTTGGCACTGCCGTCTTCTTCTACTTTTTCACGTAGGTATCTTTCTCGTTTCTCGGCTAGAATTTTAAGGTCTTGTCCTAACTCTTTACGTTGTTTGGCTTCTTTAGCAATATACGCTGTTTGTTCATCCGTGCTCATTGCTTGCATAGCTACTGGCAACGCTTCTTCTGGGATATCATCCAGTGCTACACGGCCACTGCTGATTGCGTCGACAAGCTCATTTTCACCTAAGAAATTGGCTTTACCACTTTTGCTTGAGTTAAAGGTGGCACGTCTTGCTCGAGATGCATCACTGGCTTCTTCATGCAGTTTTTTTGTGGCAGATAATTTTAATGCCTGTTTCGCTTTGTCTTCTTTGTTGCCAAAGTAATGGCGAGTGTCATCTAACTTTTTAGATAACTCAGCTAATTTTTTATCAAACGGGGTGGCTATAGCGATAGCATTACCAGATTGTCCAACTTGGAAATAATCACCATTACCTAGACTGGCGACTTGTTGCCAGTTGGCAGTGGTGGCGACATCTTGACCTGCTTGAATGGTATTGATGATAATACCTTTCTGTTTTGCTAAAGCCATGGTTTCTGGATATTTCACATCATCTTGATAATCCATATGTGCGGGTGCATCACCAACTAGAAAGACAACTTTGTAGGTTTGCTGATCATCATTCCATTGCATGTTGTTGACGGCATCATATAAGCCTTGGTTAACACTCTCGGGTGTATCACCGCCACCATTAGCTTTAAAGTCCATTAATTGAGCGTACATGGAATCTAGATCACCTGATAAAGGCACACTTTTAGTCACGTAATCATCTCCACGATCACGGTAGGCTACTAATCCTATTTTGATATCGGGTGCTGTTTGTGCTGATGCCATTGTGCTGGCAATTGACCAGATCTTTTCTTTGGCGGTGTCGATAAGGCCGCTCATGCTACCGGTAGTGTCTAATACAAATACTACTTCAATCTTAGGTTGTTCGTTATGTACAGGAGCCAATTTAACAGGGTCAATAATGACTGGTGAAGTTGTCGTTGCTAAAGCATGTTGAATGGTAGGTAAGAAGGTGACAGTCACTGCCGTGGCCGCGAAGATACTTACAGCAAGTAATTTAGTTTTCATGATTCAATCCTCTTATTGGTGAGTAGATAGTTTTTGCACAGCTGCTTCTGCAACTTGATATGCATGTTGAAAATCAGAGTTATTGGTTGCTGTATCTGTATTGCGGCGTGAATTTTTCATGCTGCTAAGAATCAGCACAAATAAGGCTTGAGTTAGAAAGAAACACCAGAGACTAAGAAATAGACTATCGGTGTGACTTGCCACCCAAAATGCCACGACAATACTGATCGCTGTTAATGCCAGATCAGCGAGTGATGAAAATAAGCTGGAATAGAAATAGAGTGAACGTATTAACCAGAGCGAAGCTAGGTTAATTAAGATAAATAACGGTGCTGGTGGCCAAACTAGCCAAATTATAATTGTGATGACAGACCATGCAGATATTACGGTAATTCGGCCTGTTTTTTCATTACTTCTATTTAATAGGTAAAGGATATATGCCAAGGTTATACCGCTAATTAGGAATCTAATTACGAGGTTGTCAGCAAAAAGTGATGACAATACATAATACGAGGCACTGCCGACTAAACTTGTAACTAAGGCGACGAGGACACCATCAAAGAAAGTGGTTTTTTTCATGATGCGCTCCATTTTTGTTGTTCATGTAAGAAGGCGACTTCAACATCTTCATCTTGGACAGCAGCGTGATCGTTATACGTTGTACTTGCAGAGGTATCAGTTGTTGTTTGGCTAAATATGTCTGCCTTTTGTTTCATGCTGCTGAGTTGAGATTGTTGTTCTTGGAGTTGTGTATGCAGGTGTTTGATCGTGTCTTCTGTTTTGTCCGCTATAACCATAATGGCAGACTGGAACTGTTCTGTTTCTAACTTACGTCTAATTAACTTTTTGGCTAAGTCAGTTTTATCTGATTTAAAACATAACGCGATCTGTTGTTCTAATTGAGTCAAATTTTCTGCTAACTCTTGCTGTTTTTTCTGGTGTTGCTGCTGCTCTAAATTTAATAGTTTTAGTTGTCTTTCATCATTATTAAGTGTTTCTTCCATCTCACGAATGGCTTGTTTAAGTAATAGTTCTGGTTCTTCTAATTGATCAATAACCGCATTAACATCGGCATGAAAAAGTCGTGATAAACGTGTAATTAAAGTCATAATATTTCTCCTGTTGTGGTGGTATATCTTGGTTCCCAGTTTAGGAGGCAGGCAAAAAAGTAAGTAGGCGTGTTTTGGTAAAACGTTTGGCAGATTTTTTACAAAAAATTTACATTTGATTATCTGGAAGACGATAGACTGTGGGCATGCAGAAAAAACTACGAATTTTAATTGTTGAAGATGAAGTTGCTATCCGTGAAGGCTTGATCGATGTCTTTATCTATCACGGTTATGACGTGGATTTTTCCGGTGATGGTGCGGAGGGTTTAACAAAAGCACAGACAGGTCAGTTTGATTTGGTTCTGTTAGATGTGATGTTGCCGAGCTTGAATGGTTTTGAAATCTGCAACCAGATCCGTCAACACGATCCAGAGCAAGCCATTATTATGCTCACCGCCAAAAGCAGTGATGAAGATATTATTGAAGGGTTGTCTTTAGGTGCCGACGATTATGTGGCCAAGCCCTTTTCTGTGGCCCAGTTAGTATTGCGTGTGCAATCTGTTTTGCGACGATCACACAAAGTAGCTAATCAAAATCAGCAAATCCAATTGGCTGATGATCTGGTAATTGATTGCCAAAACTTCTCTGGTAACAAGGGAAGTGAAAGCCTGTCGTTTACTAGTCGCGAGATTGATATATTGCAATATTTGCAGGCAAATTCTGAACGGCCGGTATCACGAGATGAGTTACTGAATAAGGTTTGGGGTTATGCCAAAGATGCTGATTTGGAAACCCGTACCGTTGATATTCATATCGCCAAATTACGTCGTAAAATTGAGTCTGATCCTTCGCAGCCGAGTTACCTGACCACAGTGCGTGGTGCTGGTTATCGCTTGTTGGTGTAAATGATGGCGAAAAATAAACTGACAGGTCTAGATAAGACAACATTACGGCGCTGGTTGATGTTCTTTTTCTTCGCGATTGCGATACCAACCGCATTGCTTATTCAACAAGCTTATAGTCAATTAAAGTGGGAAGCGTTTCATCAGCATCAAATTACGGCTGAAGAGTTAGCCAGTCGAATTGATAATCAGTTTATGCAACTCATTAGGGCAGAAGAACAACGACCTTTTACCGATTATTCATTTTTGAATGTTGCCGGCGATGCTACCGCCAATTTTTTGCAACGATCACCCTTATCTCAATTTCCGGTTGAGTCAGCTATTCCGGGCATGATTGGTTATTTTCAGGTGGATGCAGCAGGGCAGTTACAGACGCCATTATTGCCTGATGTATTAGAACAAGCTGATAGTTACGGAATCTCTACAGCTGAATTAGTAGCAAGAACAGACTTGGTTCAAGCCATTGAAGCCATCTTGAGTGACAACCGTTTAGTTCAATACAAGAAAGCGACAGGCAGTAAGGCAGATGAGGAACAAGGCCAAGATAACGATGTAACTGTAGATAGTGTTGTTGTTACTGAACTGACCAGCGAACGATTGTTCTCACGTGAGATGCGCGATGTACGTGATGTCACGGTAAGAGAAAATGAGACGTTTGTGCCATTAGATAAGCAAATGACATTTGATGATCTTAAAAACATCGCACCTAGTGAGATGAAGAATTTAACTAAATATGGCCGGGTGGAAGATTTAAAACTTGAACAACGCTATCAACAACAAGCTGAACAGCAGGTCTTGCTCAAGGAACAAAAGTCCAAAGTTGAACGAGCTAAAAAAATAGTGAATAAGGCTAGGCAAGAACAAAGTGCCTTACCTGAATCGATTGAGATGATGGCGGCTGATGAAGTGGATATCATGGGTGAACTTACTGCACGTCCAAGTATTCAAGCTAATGTAGCACCATTAACGATCCAAACCTTTGCCAGCGAGGTTGAGCCTTTTGAATTTAACCAACTGGATAGTGGCCATTTTGTTTTATATCGTAAGGTCTGGCGAAATGGGCAGCGTTATACTCAAGGGCTATTGATTGAACAGCAAGCGTTGCTTAATCATATGATTAACTCAGCATTTCGAGAAACATCACTGGCGCAAATGACTAATTTGCTGGTGGCCTTTCAAGGCAACGTTTTAGAGGCCTTTAGCGGTCAAACAACTGGTGGTTATTTGAGTAGTGCACAAGATTTAAATGACGAGCTACTCTACCAAACCAGCTTATCGGCGCCGTTAAGTGATGTGCAGTTATTGTTTAGTATTACTCAACTGCCAGCAGGTCCTGGTGGGCTAGTGATCAAGTGGTTAGCCTTTATTTTAGCTGCGGTATTAACTGTCGGTTTTTATCTTATGTATCGACTGGTTGTGGCCCAAATTAACTTAGCTAATCAACAACAAGACTTTGTTTCTTCAGTGAGCCATGAGTTAAAAACACCGTTAACATCGATCCGTATGTATGGCGAAATATTGCGTGAAGGTTGGGCCAGCGAAGAAAAGAAAAAGACTTATTACGACTATATTTTTGATGAAAGCGAGCGCTTATCGCGTTTGATAAATAATGTATTGTTGATGGCGAAGCTGACTAGAAATTCACAACATGCAGAGTTGAAACAACGCACCGTAGCGGAGCTGATGGATGAAGTTAAATCAAAAGTATCGAGTCAGGTTGAACGAGCAGAGTTTGAGTTAAAGCTAAGTTGTGATGAGCAAGCGGGTAACGCTAACTTGATGATAGATGACGATTGGTTTAGTCAGATCATGATTAATTTAGTGGATAATGCCATTAAGTTTTCAGCTAAGGAGGAGACAAAAGTCATCGAAATCTCTTGCCAACAATGTTCTGATGGCAAGCTTCAGTTTAATGTCCGCGACCATGGCCCCGGCATCGATAAGAAACAAATGAAAAAGATCTTTCAACTGTTTTACCGTAGTGAAAGTGAGCTAACACGTGACACGGTGGGTACAGGCATAGGTTTAGCGTTAGTACATCAAATGCTCGTCAGCATGAACGGCCAAATTGATGTGGTGAATACTGAACCCGGTGTTGAATTTAGACTTTCTTTCTCTAGTCAATCATCCAAGTTACAGCATTAGGATGTGCTTGTTGTTGGCCGAGATATTTCAAGCCTTTTACGCAGCGAATAATAAACCATAATGCGGTGGCGAGTAATAAGAAGTAACCAATCAGGATAAAGGTGAGTAAGCCACTGATAATACTAAATAACATACCTATCCAAAAGGTGCGGATTTGGTATTGGTAATGACTTTGCACGGAGTCTAAATTATCTTCCTTGTTGATATAGGCCATCACCAAACCAATTAAGGTCAAAATCGGAAATACCATGCCTACCAAATACAAGATGTAAATGATTTTAGCCGTGCCAGTGCTGTTCGATAACTCCATTACTTGTCCTTGATGCTATTTAAGTTGTTGCTTACTTTAGCAAATTTTGACAACGATTCAAGATAGGCTGACTTAATAGGCAAACAACTAAGAGTGTCCAAACGATGATGGCACCGGTTGGTAAGTCAAAAGTAATGGAAGCAAAGACACCTAATATATAACCTAAAAGACCAAGACTATAGGCATAAATAAGCCGTGTTTTCGCTTGTTTGATGATACGGCATGCAAGTGCTGGCACTATCAGACTGGCAAAGACGAGATAGATGCCGACTAGTTGGACCGAAGCTGTCACCGCTAATGAAAATACCAAATAAAAGACTAGAGGGTTTTTCTGGTTGAACTTAAACCAAATCAACAATAATGGGATATACAAGGCCGCTATCCATAATAGTTGCTGACTACTGACCCACAAAATTTGACCAACTAAGAGGTCATGTAATAGTTCATCACTGTGCGGTGCATAGCTGACTAAGATCAGCCCACCGCTGGCAGCGAGAACAAATAAGATACCGATGATGGCTTCTAGTGATTCTTTATGACGTTGTTCTAGGCCGTAAATTAAACCTGCTCCTAATAAGGCACTGACACTCGCAAAAACTTGTATTTGCCAGTTGGCCAATTCACCACCAAAAACGATTGCAGCAATAACTCCCAAGGCTGCTATTTGCGCAATAGCTAAGTCGATAAAGATAATGCCACGCTTTAAAACTTCATGACCTAATGGCACATGTGTGGACAAAACGAGCGCACCTGCCAATAAGGCAGGTGCGATTAATGATAGGTCTAACCCGTTCACTTAGTCGTTTCCAATAATAACGATAAGGTATTATCAAATAAGCTAAATAAATCAGTAGCAGCATCATTGCCACCAACAGTAAAAGGTAAGACACGTTTGTCGATAGATGTTTGTTCAACTAACCAGTTAGAGGCTCTTGGTGATTGGTAAGCAGCGTGAATAACAAACTTAGCCGGTGTCACTTTCAGCTGTTTAACTACGTTGCTAAGATCTTGCACCGTCGGAGGTACACCTGGTTTCGCTTCAAGTCGGCCCACTTTTTCTAGCTGTAACCAGCTGATCAGGTAATCCCAGTTATCATGTTGAACTACGATAGGCATACCGATGAGTGGTTTGGCTTGTTGCTGCCAAGTTGTCATCGCGGCTTGCCAACGTTGTTCAAAATCAAGCCAGCGTTGTTGATAGTATGCTTGGTTCGCATTATCGAGTTGTTGTAGACGACTCGTTAATGCTTTAGCAACTGCCAATACCATGACCGGACTGGTTTGAATATGTGGGTTACCTGCAGCATGAATGTGACCTTGACTACGATCCAGCTGTGATGGAACGCCAGTCAATTGCACAAAGTCTGTTGCCATAAAGTAACCGGCAGCACCGACTTGAATATCAGCATTACCAGACTTGCGTTGTAGTAATGGCAACCAACCTTCTTCAAGCTCAGCGCCGGTACAAACTAATAAATCTGCACGCCTTGCCTTGGCAATTAAGCTAGGTCTAGCCTGAATATAGTGTGGATCTTGTAAGCCAGTGGTAGCCGAGTAGCTAGTGACTTTATCACCACCTAACTCTTGGCTTAATGAGGCCCACTCAGGTTCACATGCAAAAATACTTACTTCTGCCTGTACGGTTAAGCTAGTGAAAGCCAGCAGTAGACTTGTAATAAAAACTCTCATGTCGAACTCCTATTAAAAGCTATGGGCGCCGTGAGCACCAATGCTGATGGTATATTGTAAAAGAAATTGCGTATCATCTTCACTAGAAGACTTGTCATGATTGATCTGAGCACGAACTCGGCTGAATTCACTTGGTAACCAATCTAAAACTAAACTATAACGCTGTGGGTGATAACCTGATGCATCTAAATCAGCATCTTCTAACAACTCATCATCAGATGCACGATGTTTGCTGCCTAACCAGTCATAACGTACGCCAGTTTTCCATTGTGGTGAAAATTGGTAAATACCTTCTACAAAACCACCGTATTGTTTGCCCTCGTATGAGGCTAACTCATCTTCATGGCTTAACTTACCGTCATCGTTTAGGTAAAAATATTCACTTACTAGGGTAAAGTTTTGTTGTCTAAAGTTACCTTGTGGCGCCCATTTATAGACAAAAGAAAGGTTGGTAATATCTGTATCACCATTAAAAGCAACTGACTCAGCTTCACCGCCACCATGGCTATGACCGCCACTGTATTCACGATCATCAGGGCTCGCTTGCCAATGTGATAAACCTAGTTGCCAGTTGTGGTTTGTACCAATATCGCCACCGGTTTTGGCAAATACTAACCAATCACCAATGCCGTTGTGTTCACCACTGCCAGGGTGTTGGTCACCATTACCAACTGTGCTACCAACTTCAATATATTGCTCGGTAGGTAATACATAAGAAAGTTTTAAACCATCAGTCGATAATTGATTACCAAATAAACCACGATAAATTAATGGTGCATCAGCAAAATTCCACGCATGAATATGCTTTTCATTTAAATAACCGATAGGTGAGAAGAATCGACCTGCACGAACGGTCATGCCATTGCTTAAACCAAGAGTTTCGATAAAGGCTTCTTCTACTTCGACTTCTGTTTCACCTTCATGATCATGTAGAGCTATGGTTGCTTGACCGTATAAAAGTTGATCAATATTGGCGCTAAGGACTATTTCACTTTCGCCTAAAGAAAATCCTTCACGAGCAAGACCAGCTTCTCCGCCTAATGAAAAACCGCTGATTTCATAGTCATCAGCATTGTTTTGATAATCACTAAATTGGCCGTTTAATACGGCACTGATTGCTGGGTTAAAGCGGTTGTTACTTTGTGCTACAACTGGGCTAGGTGCAGCTTTTACTTGTGCAACTTGTTGTTGCACTTGCTGGGTCTTTGTTTCTGTGTGTTGTAAACGCTGTTCTAATTCGACAATGCGCTGTTCGTAGTCGGCACGCATTTGCATAACCTCAGCTTTTAAATCACTTAGGTCATCAGCATAGACAGGCGCGGTCGAAAATAAGGCAAGCGAAATCATCGCCGCCAATGGTGTTTTTGAGTTCATAATTACTTCTCATAGCAATAAGCGAATAGAGCCAATCTGTTAGAGGGATCTATTCTGTTAAAAGTTAAGTTTTGGATTTGCTATGAAAAAATAGGAGGGGCGCGAATTGAATGTGCATCACGTTGCTGAATCGGCAACGATGAAGTGTTGGAGCTGGAAACGACAACACTGATTGGCGCTGTAGTGAACTGCTGGGGCGAAGTAACAATATCAAGCGTAGGTGAATGACCATAAGCTTCAAAACGCTCACATTGTTCTTCTGCAATATGGAAAGCATGTTCAGCATCATGCCAAATGGCGAACGACTGCATTAACAGCAATATTGCTGTTAGCAGGGCTAACCAATGACGTTGATGATGGACTTGTTGCATGATAATAGTTTTATTTCACGAATAAATGTTGTAGCAGAGTCTGATAAATATCAGATAAAGTGTCAAGGTCGGCGACTGAAACACACTCATCAACCTGATGAATAGTGGCATTGAGCGGACCAAGTTCAACAACTTGGGCACCGGTTGGCGCAATAAATCGGCCATCGGAAGTGCCACCTGAAGTTGATAACTCTGTTTCATAGCCAGTAACTGCTTTGATGGCTGTTTTGACTGAATCAACTAAAGCACCACTAGCGGTACGGAAAGGTTTTCCTGATAATTCCCAGCGTAAATCGAAATCGATGCCATGTTTATCTAATACTGAAACCACAGTTTGCTGTAATTGCTCATGGGTGGATTCGGTAGAATAACGAAAGTTGAAGATAATGTCCGCATCACCTGGAATAACATTCGTTACACCGGTACCTGAGTTTAAATTTGAAACTTGGAAACTGGTTGGCGGGAAGTCTTCATTACCTTGATCCCATTCGAGATCACATAACTCAGCTAAAATCGGTGCCATTAAATGAATCGGGTTGTCAGCTAGGTGAGGGTAGGCAATATGTCCTTGTTTACCTTTGATAGTTAAGTAGCCATTTAACGAACCACGGCGACCATTTTTAACTATATCGCCGACTTTATTGGTGCTGCTAGGCTCACCCACTAAACACCAGTCTATTTTTTCGTTGCGTGCTTCTAATGTTTCGATGACTTTGACTGTGCCACCCGTTGCAGGGCCTTCTTCATCACTGGTGATTAAAAAAGCAATGCTGCCATCATGATCAGGGTATTCCGCTACAAAACGTTCACATGCAGTGACCATCGCAGCAATACTGCCTTTCATATCGGCGGTGCCACGACCATAAAGTAGGCCGTCACGAATTTCTGGTTTAAAAGGATCGGATTGCCAGTTTGCTACCGGGCCTGTGGGAACGACATCAGTGTGGCCGGCAAAAGCAAACAGCGAACCGGTGCTTCCTCGGCGAGCCCAAAAATTATCTGTGTCGTCAAAGCGAAGGTGTTCAATTTCAAAGCCAATAGCTGACAGGCGATTAGCTAAGAGTTGCTGGCAGCCTTTATCTTCAGGCGTAACACTGTCACGACGAATAAGATCTTCAGTAAGTTCTAGTGTTGCTGACATAGGTGGCTCTATATATTAATTGGCAAAATAAGCAGCATAATCAGCTTCTTTAAAGCCAACCATGCAGTCGTTGTTGTTAGTCACAACAGGACGTTTAATTAATGTTGGGTTTGCTAGCATCAGTTCAATAGCGATGGTTTGATCAAGCTGATCTTTACGAGGGTCTTCTAGCTTACGCCAGGTAGTGCCTCGTTTATTAAGCAATGTTTCCCAAGATACTTTTTCTAACCATGATTCAAGGGTGCTTTGGTCAAGGCCATCTGCACGAAAATCATGAAATTGAAAATCCACGCCGTTGGCATCTAACCAACGGCGGGTTTTTTTCACTGTATCGCAGTTTTTGATACCGTATAAAATCATAGTGTTTTACCTAATGATGTGAGCTTTGTTCGTCTGCAAGGCGTACGAGAAGCCGTAGCGGAGTGTATGTTGTTATACATGAGCAACGGAAGTCACAGTGCACCGCCGCAGACGGACAAAAGACACATTATTATTTAGATATCACGTAATAGTTCATTGATACCCACTTTACCTAAAGTCTTAGCATCAACTTGTTTTACGATAACTGCACAGTACAAGCTGTATGTACCATCTTTAGAAGGTAAGTTACCAGAAACAACAACAGAACCTGCTGGGATACGGCCGTAAGTGATTTCGCCAGTCATACGGTTGAATATTTTTGTGCTTTGGCCAATGTATACACCCATTGAAATAACAGCACCTTCTTCTACGATCACGCCTTCTACAACTTCAGAGCGAGCACCGATGAAACAGTTATCTTCAATGATAGTTGGGCCAGCTTGTAATGGTTCTAATACACCACCGATACCTACACCACCAGAAAGGTGAACGTTTTTACCAATTTGAGCACATGAACCTACTGTTGCCCATGTATCAACCATGGTGCCTGAATCTACATAAGCGCCGATGTTAACGTATGAAGGCATCAATACTACGCCTGATGCGATATAAGAACCGCGACGAACATTAGCGGGTGGAACTACACGCACGCCGGCTTTGTTGAAATCTTCTTCATTAAAGCTAGCAAATTTAGGATCAACTTTATCGTAAAAGTTTGTTTCACCACCGGCCATGATTTTATTTTCATTTAAACGGAATGAAAGTAAAACTGCTTTTTTCAACCATTCGTTAACAACCCAGTCGCCATTTGTCTTTTCAGCAACACGGGCACTACCGTTATCTAGCATGCCTAATGCTTCGTTTACAGCATTGCGTACTTCAGCATCAGCATTTGCTGGTGTGATGTCAGCACGACGTTCAAATGCTTCTTCAATAATTTGTTGGATATCGCTCATGGGGTTCTCCATTAGTTTTCTAAAGTTTCAATAAGTGTTCGAATTCGGTAAGCAGCATCGACGCATTCATCTAATGTGGCGACTAAGGCCATACGGATGCGATTACTGCCTGGGTTGCCATTGTCGGTATCGCGGCCTAGGTAACTTCCAGGCAGGACAGTGACATTGTGTTCAGCAAATAGTTTTTGGGCAAATTCAGTATCTGAGATTGGCGTTTCAGCCCACAGGTAAAAACCAGCGTCTGGCAATTGTACATTCATCACCGGCGATAAAATACTTAAAACAGCAGCAAATTTTTCTCGGTATAAGCTACGATTTTTTAGTACATGTGTTTCATCCTGCCAAGCAAGGACTGAAGCAGACTGCGTCGCCGGCGCCATCGCACAGCCATGATAGGTGCGATAACGTAAAAAGTCTTTAAGAACATTGCCATCACCAGCAACAAAACCTGAGCGTAAACCCGGTGCGTTGGAGCGTTTAGATAAGCTATGGAATACCACGCAACGACTTAAATCGTCATAACCTGCGGCAACTGCCGCTTGCAATAAACCGACCGGTGGGTTGACATCATCAAAGAAGATTTCGGAATAACATTCATCGGAAGCAATGATGAAATCATGTTTGTGTGCCAGCTCAATTAACTTGGTTAAAGTGGCTTGGTCAATGACTGCACCGGTTGGATTGCCTGGGCTGCATAAATAGATAAGCTGACAACGATCCCAGATGTCACTGGTCACCGAATCAAAGTCAGGAATGAAGTTATTCTCGGCATCACAGTTTAACAAGTAGGGTTCTGCACCGGCTAAAATCGCTGCACCTTCATATATTTGGTAGAAGGGATTTGGCATTAATACTAAAGGCGCATCTTGATTACGATCAATAACCGCTTGAGCAAATGCAAATAAGGCTTCTCTAGTGCCATTGACGGGGATAACTTGACTGCTAGGCTCGATATTACCGTTTAAGGTGAAGCGGGTATTTAGCCAATCTGCAATGGCATTGCGTAATTCGATAGTGCCGGCGGTTGTAGGGTAGCTAGCAAGGCCATGCAGGTGTTCAATGACCGCTTCAGTGATGAATCTAGGGGTAGGGTGCTTAGGCTCACCTATCGATAAAGCAATAGGTGACTTGTCTGCGGGGGGATGACAATCTGCTTTCAGTTTAGCCAGTTTTTCAAATGGATAAGGATGCAGCGCGGCTAAATCAGGATTCATAATCAACTAACTGTAAATAAAATCGAATCATTATAACGGTTTGCTAATAGCTTCGCGATGTTTCCTTTGTGCAGATAAAAGTGTGACTTAGTTCACGTTTTTATAAAAAGTGACTAGATGTGACAAATGAACTATGGGAGTATTATTCATCACTACTAACTAATTTAAATCCCACTCAATGATTGATATTAAGTTACCGAAAACACTCATCAAGCAAGTTGATGAGCATGTATTACAAACAGACGTGACAACTGAACAGCAAATCGAAGACTGGATAAAGTTAGGCATGATGGCTGAAGAGCATCCCGAGCTTACTTTGTCTTTTGTTAAAGAGTTGTTGCAACTCAAAAAATAACCGATAACTAGGCTCATATTAAGTCAAATCATGGTATAAACGCTGCCATGATGAATCGATTTATTTCAGAACAACGCCTCGCTGTTATCAGCGTATTATTTTCTGCCAGCATGTGGGGCCTTATTTGGTATCCCTTACGCCTGTTAGACCAAGCCGGCATGTCTGCTGTTTGGAGCTCATTAATAATGTATTTGGCCGCAGCTTTATTAGCTGTGCCGATATTATTTCGCCAATATAAATCTATACCGGAACATTTCTGGGAATTATTGATACTTGCTATTGCCGCTGGGGTGACCAATGTTGCCTTTGTGGTTGCCTTAATTGAAGGCGAAGTGATGCGCGTTATGTTGTTGTTTTACCTTTCTCCTTTGTGGACGGTAGTGATAGGTCGTTGGTGGTTAGGTGAAACCTTGTCACGGCCAGCAGTGTTGATGTTTTCGATAGCCATGGTTGGTTCGATAGTGATGTTATGGAACCCTACTATTGGTTGGCCTTGGCCGCATGGTCTAGCGGATTGGTTAGCATTAATCGGCGGCGTGGCTTTTTCTATTAATAATGTATTGGCGAGAAAGTTAGCCTCAGTGTCAATGGGCCTAAAAACCGGTGTTATTTGGTGGGGGGTGGTACTGGTATCACTTGTGGTTCTATTGTGGCAACAAGCACCAGTACCGACGGTAGATATTCAAGTATGGGCCGGTGCTTGGCTACTTGGTTGGTTGGCTATTGTCGCGATGACGGTAGCGGTACTTTATGGTGTTGCCAGAATGCCGGTTTATCGTTCAGCCGTTATCATGTTATTTGAACTTGTCGTTGCCGCTATTGCTGCTTGGTTCCTCACTGAGGAAGTGATGACTGTACAAGAATGGTGCGGTGGACTACTTATTATTCTAGCGGCCTATGGTATTGCTCGAGTAACTACAGCAGATACACAATAAAATAATATTAACTTAACGTCAGCTTGAGAATAGAAATGATTAAATCTATAGCACATGCCAGCTTTTTGGTTGCCGATCTTCAACAGTCACTTACTTTTTACTGTGAGGTCTTACAGATCCCGCAGAATATGACTCGACCTAACTTTCCATTTGATGGGGCCTGGTTAGATCTCGGTGATAGTGGCCAACAGTTGCACTTAATGAAGTTACCTAATCCAGATAGCAAAGAAGGGCGTCCGGCACATGGTGGCAAAGATAAACATATTGCTCTAGTGGTGGACAACGTTGACGAACTGGCTGCACGTCTAGAAAATTCTGGGGTAGAAATATCAAGAAGTAAGTCGGGCCGACCTGCATTTTTCTGTCGTGACCCGGATGGCAATGCTTTGGAGTTTGCAGAAGATTTTTCTATTTTTAAACCGTAATATGGGTCGATTTCCCAGTTATCAACAACTTACAGAGTTACCCACATAATCTGTGGATAACTCTGTGGTTAACTCTCCAGCAAATCGCTAAGTCATTATTCTGTAATAAGCTCAGTCTAATTGGTTAAAAAGTAACCAGTGGTATAAAGTTGTTTTAAATCAACCTGTTACGTTAATGTTTATTGCGATCAATAACTTAGCTGCACTAGTTATAGTAACTATGTAATAGTTTTGTCACAAGTGCATAACTATTGATAAGTCAAGCTCAAAAATGACATTTTTAAACAGTTTAGCCGGCTTGGCCATCTACTCGTGGTCGAATTAAAATATGAGCGTAAGCATAGAGAAAGAGACTAAATGCCGTTACCCATAATGCTTGGGAAATGGTTATCCACTGTAAGTACAACTCTGGCAATATAATCGGTGCCAGTACACGTATATAAGCGCCCAATAATAAACTGACAAAGACCCAACTAATTATTTTAGGTGGGTGCATAATATTTCGGCCGGTATGGCCAAGGGAAATACGAGCAACCATACCTAAGGTGAGCATGCCAATGCCACCATAGGTGTAGGCATGTAGGGGGAGCGTGTCAGAGAACAAGGCGAAGTAGTTAATGGCTTTCAGTGCAAAGCCAAGCACGAAGATGCTATAGCCTAAGTAAAGTGCCCATAATAACGGTTTCTGCCATATACCCTTGGTATGCCAGCCCCATAGTCTGATTGTATGAGTAATGGTTAAGCCAACCGCTAATAACGCAACGAGTAGCTCTAGATCGGTAAATACATCGAAGATCCAAAGTGCTGCTAACAAGGCCAAGCTGGTTGAATCCACGAGCGGCCAGTTTTTAACTTGAACGTCGTAACCTACGCCTCGTTCGATGAAAAAGGGCATAACACGACGCGCCAGGGTAAATATAAGTGCCATTACAAAGTAGACAGCAGAATATAACCCCCATGATATACCTTGGTCGATGATATGAAATGCACCGAGATAAAAGAAAATATTGGCAGCAAAAATGAACAGTAACTTGGTGACAATAGCCAGTTGCCGCCATTGTTTAACTTTAACGATAGGATGTAAAACAGCGAGAATGAGGCCGAGTAAAAATAGCAGGTCAAAGCAAGCGGCCCAGACAAATAAAATAGCTGAATCAAGTAAAGGTAATATCCGAGCCAACAACCAAAGAAAGCACAGTAATAGCAGTGGCCAACCTTTAATGGTGGGCACTCCGGTCCAGTTTCGTACTGCAGTGAGTAAAAAACCGGCGCTAATGCCCATGACATAGCCAAAAATCATTTCGTGGCCATGCCAAGCTATCGGCGTCAGCATTGCTACTGGCAAAGGCCAAGCAAAGCTATAGTTGGCCATCCACACCAGAGTGGCGATAACGGAAAATAGACTAGCAAACAAGAAAAACGGTCGAAAACCAAGCTCAAATAAGGCGAATTTTTTAATAGGCTTAACTGAGTGATTGTTCGGTTGTTTCATTAGTTTATTTTCATCCTTCTCTGGCGAGGGGCGGGGATAGACCGTCATTGTAAGCGGCATCTTCTTCGCCACTAGAAAAGATGCGTTGTTGTTCTAAGTCTTTAAAGTTAAACAGTTGACCATCAGCTAGTTGAGATGGTGAGATGTTTTGTAGGCTGCGGAAAATATTTTCTAATCGTCCTGGCTGTAGTTTTTCCCAGCCTTGCAACATTTCTTTGATAACTTGACGTTGCATATTTTCTTGCGAGCCACATAAGTTGCAGGGAATAATTGGAAATTTTTGCCATTGCGAATATTGTTCAATATCCGATTCTTTACAATAGCTGAGTGGTCGAATCACTATATTGGTTTTATCATCACTCAATAATTTAGGCGGCATGGCTTTTAATTTACTGCCATAGAACATATTTAAAAACGTAGTTTCGATAATGTCATCACGGTGGTGACCCAGCGCGATTTTGGTAATGCCATTTTGTCTGGCATAACCATATAAAGAACCACGGCGTAACCGTGAGCAGATACCACAAGTAGTTTTGCCTTCTGGTACTATTTCTTTGACGATACTGTAGGTATCTTTTTCAATGATATGAAACGGAATACCAATTTTTTCAAGGTACTCAGGCAGGATATGTTCCGGATAGCCTGGTTGTTTTTGATCTAAATTAACCGCAATTATTTCAAAATTAATCGGTGCATGTTTTTGCAGATTCATTAAGATATCAAGCAAAGTATAGCTGTCTTTACCGCCTGATAAGCAGACCATGATTTTATCGCCATCTTGAATCATGTCGTAATCAGCGATAGCTTGGCCAACGTTACGGCGCAAACGTTTTTTTAGTTTATTGAACTCACGTATTTGTTTGTTATCGGGTGTTTCAGACATTTAAATAAGACCTGCAAAAGGTTGGACTGTGACGACAGTGTTAGGTGCAATACCATCACATTGTTCTTCTAATAAAATAAAGCAGTTGGCGATGCTCATCGAGCGTAAAATTCCTGAGCCTTGTTCGCCAGTAATTTTCACTTTGCTATTACCATGCTCATCTTCAAATAAAATACCGCGTTGAAATTCAAAACGACCTGGACGTTTACGAATTTGGCTGATGCATTCTATTTGCATGGTGCGTTTGAGACGATTTGTTTCACCTGATAATTTCAGTAATGCAGGTGTGACAAATTGATAAAAAGTGACCATTACTGATACAGGGTTGCCGGGCAGACCAAAAAACAAGCTGTCATTAATTTTACCAAAGGCGAGCGGACGACCTGGTTTCATCGCTATTTTCCAGAAATCTACCTGACCTAATTCGGCAAGCATTTCTTTCACATAATCAGCATCACCTACAGAAACGCCACCTGAAGTGATAACGACATCAGCTTGTTGTGAAGCAAGGAGTAAAGCTTCACGTAATGCTTGTTTTTGATCGGGCACCACACCCATATCGATGATGTCGACATCAAGCCGTTTTAACATGCCATATAAGGTATAACGATTACTATCGTAGATTTGGCCTTTTTCTAAACTGTCGCCTAGAGAGCGGAGTTCGTCACCGGTGGAGAAAAATGCGACTTTTAGTTTTTGTTTGATTTGAACTTCAGCAATACCAAGGGAAGCAATTAAACCCAGATCAGCCGGCGTGATTCTATGACCGGGGTTTAAAACCGTATCACCAGAAGATAAATCTTCACCACTAAGACGTACATTTTGACCCAGCTGATGCTCACCGTGCACGGTGATTTGTTTGCCTATTACTTCGACATGTTCTTGCATAATGACCGTATCGCATTCCTCAGGCACCATGGCGCCGGTCATGATCCGTATACATTCACCCGCTTGTACTTGTCCGGTGTAGGCTTGGCCTGCATAGGCAATACCGACTTGAGTAACGGTAAAACTATCAGCTTTAATATCTGCACCGTTAATGGCATAACCATCCATCGCTGAATTATCGTAAGCGGGAACATTGATAGGTGAAATGATAGTTTGCTGTAAAACTTGGTCTAAAGCATCACGTAATGCTACTTTTTGCCAGCCATTTAATGGTGTTAATAATTGTTCGATGCGCTGTTGAGCATCATTCACACTTAAGCTACTCGTTTCATGTGGATCAGCACAACTCGGTTGTGGGATAAACTCAGCCATTTAAGCGGTCCAATTGTTTATATGTTGGTTAATAAAACTAATCATAGCGTTAATATCGTTTAAGTCGAGCTGGATTAGCTCGTTATCGAGCTCCAATTTCTCATCACTGGCAATGGCAATAATATTATTATCGACTGGGTGTAATAATGGTTTTCCTAGGCTGGGCCGATGAAGTTCAATTTTAGGAAAAGCTTCATGTTTAAAGCCTTCAACTAAGATTAAATCTAGTTTTTCAGTGGCGAGACGCGGTAATAACTGACTTAACCGTGGCTCATCCATATCATCAGGCTGAGTTTCCATTAAAGCCATTAACCGACTAGAAGCAATCAGCATTTGTTGAGCACCTGCTTTTCTCAGCTCATAGCTATCTTTGCCTGGCTTATCAATCTCAAATTTATGATGAGCATGTTTAATAACGCCTACTTGTAAACCTTGTTGCTTTAATACCGGTAATAGTTGCTGTAATAAAGTGGTTTTACCAGTACCACTAAAGGCTGAAAAGCCTAATAAAGGAACCGTTGATGTGAGCGGAGGGTCAGAAATAACAAGATCTTCAGGATGATTGAAGTTTACAAAAGTATCGGGTTGATCAGAAAAATCAACCATAGTGAGTTTATGACGTTGTAACCACAGATCAATTTTTCGGTCACCTTGTAATAAATAGGCTTTTAAATCATCTTGTAAGCGGCAAGGAATTAAACTGAAAACAGGTTGTAAACGTTGGCCATCAAAAGCCACAGCAATATCAGCAGATGATAACAACAAGCTTTCCATTAATCGTTGGCGAAGTTGTGGAGAAACGGATGGGCAGTCACATGGTGAGGTTAAAATATAATCAGTGTCGACGGATTGCATTGCACTGAGCATGCCGGCTAAGGGGCCACAAAAACCTTCAATACTATCGGAAATAGTCGGGTAGCCAAATGCTTGGTATTGTTCAATGTTACGGTTGGCATTAATCACTAAGCTATCAACTTGAGATGCTAAGGCGTCAATGGCATAACGAATCAATGGCTTTTGCTGAAATTGAATCAGTCCTTTATCTTTGCCACCCATGCGGCGAGCTTGACCACCTGCCAGGATAACCCCGGTGATTGATGGAGTATGGGATGTAATCATAGGGATTCGCTGTTATGCTCTTTTGTAATGAATATTAAGGATTTACCATGAATAAAATATGGTTTTCGGCGCTCATTATACTGCTAAATACATCACTAAGTTGGGCGGATGATCTTAAAATTGTCGTGGTGGGCCTATTTAGTCAACAGGCCGTGATCGAGATCAACAAACAGCAACGATTATTAAAGGTCGGCCAAACCAGCCCTGAAGGTGTCACATTAATTTCAGCGACAAGCAGTAAGGCTGTATTAGAGATTAAAGGCAAGCAACAAGAATATACATTGGGAGAGCATATCGGCGGTCAATTTACTCCTCCTCCAGCGCAACCGGTAGTGAGTCTGTGGCCAACTAATGGCATGTATCTCACTCCAGGTACCGTCAATGGTTTTAGTGTCGATTTTTTAGTGGATACTGGCGCCTCTGCAATTGCTATAAATGCCGCAACAGCAAAACGATTGGGCCTAGATTACAAGTCGAGTACACCGGTTGGAGTTAAAACAGCATCAGGGATTACCCTTGCTTATCCGGTTAAGTTAGATGTGGTGCAAGTAGGCGAGATTAAGTTGTATAACGTTCAAGCAATGGTACTTGACGGCGCTGAACCTAGTCGCGCTTTATTAGGCATGACATTTTTAGGCCAGCTTGATATGCAGCGTAGCGGTCTGCGTATGGATTTAAAGCAAAAATTTTAGTTAAAAAAAAGCCCGCAGATAAAATCATGCGGGCTTGATATGTGTCACTAATCGCTTTTAACTAAAAACCATTGGTGATCAATGCATAAGCTGAATGATTATGAATTGATTCAAAGTTTTCTGATTCGATGGTGTAAGCATTAACGCGTTCATCATCATTCAGTCTAGCTGCGATATCACGAACGATATCTTCAACAAATTTTGGATTGTCATAAGCCCGTTCAGTTACATATTTTTCATCTGGACGTTTTAACAGACCAAAAATTTCACATGATGCTTCTGACTCAACAATATCAATTAAATCTTCGATCCAGATAAAGCTATCAACACGTACAGTTAAAGTAACGTGAGAGCGTTGATTATGAGCACCATAGTCAGAAATATTCTTTGAACATGGGCATAAGCTTGTTACTGGCACGACCACTTTAACGGTGATCATTGTTTCATCACCGGTGATTTCACCAATAAAGCTAACTTGGTAATCCATCAGGCTTTTAACTTTGCTGATGGGTGCTTCCTTATTTACAAAATAAGGAAATTCCATTTCAACATAGCCTGATTCGGCTTGTAGACGTTCGGTCATTTCACCTAACATTTCACGGAATGATTTCACCGTAATTTCACGTTCGTGTTGATTTAAAATCTCAACAAAACGCGACATATGTGTGCCTTTAAACTGATGTGGCAGGTTGACATACATATTGAAGTTCGCAATGGTATTTTGTTCGCCGCTAGAGCGATCACTTACGATAATCGGGTGTTGAATATCTTTGATACCGACCTTATCGATTGCGATATGGCGCTTATCGACAATATTTTGAACATCTTCGATTTCGTCACAGCAATCAGGTTTTATATCAGTAGTCATGCGTATTTTATTCCTCACTGTATCGGACACAAGCACGATCGGTTTCCCAGAGGGTAACACCCGAAATTTTTGCTGTGTCGATATTTAATGTCTGGCTTAAGTTTTGATAAAAGTATTGGGCGATATTTTCAGCCGTTGGATTGATAGTATCAAACGGTGGAATATCATTCAGATAACGATGATCTAGGGTTTTGGCTAATTTACGAGTAGCTGTTTTAATGGTCTTGAAGTCCATACCCATACCATGTTGATTGAGTGCGGTCGCGGTCACTTCAACTTCAAGCTTCCAGTTGTGGCCATGCATACGACTGCAATCCCCCGGGTATTCACGTAGGGTATGGGCAGAGGCAAAGTCTGCCAAAATTTTTAAGGTGTAGGTTGCGCTCATAGTTGACTATTATACTAGGGAATTAAATTGGCTAACAAACTATTATGCCTGAAAATGATTATTGACGGTATTTATAATGCCCTGAGCATCTAAACCGCAGTCGCTTAACATCTGTTGGTGATTGCCATGATCGATGAATTTATCAGGCAGACCAAGGTTAATCACCTGGATATTATTGGCAATAGTATGTAGGTATTCATTAATGCCACTGCCCGCGCCGCCGCTTACGGCATTTTCTTCGATAGTAATAATCAGCTGATGATTTTGGACTATCTTATCGATGACTGCAGTATCTAATGGTTTTACAAAACGCATATTAACCACAGTGGCATTTAGCATTTTTGCGGCATCAACAGCGGCATAAACCATGCTGCCAAAGGCTAAAATAGCGACTTTTTCACCTTGTTGTTTGATTTCAGCCTTACCAATTACGAGCGAGGTTAGTTCAGGCTTTACTTCTGTACCTATGCCGCTGCCACGTGGGTAACGAACTGCGCTGGGTCCATTATGTTTATATCCGGTGGTCAACATTTGGCGACATTCATTTTCATCGGCGGGAGCCATCACCACCATGTTTGGAATGCAACGTAAATAACTTAAATCAAAGCTACCTGCATGGGTTGGACCATCGGCTCCAACAAGGCCAGCGCGGTCTATAGCAAATAAAACAGGTAAGTTTTGCAAAGCAACGTCGTGGATTAACTGATCATACGCGCGTTGTAAAAAGGTGGAATAAATAGCGACCACGGGTTTTTTGCCTTCACAAGCAATACCGGCAGCTAAGGTAACGGCATGCTGTTCAGCGATACCGACATCGAAATAGCGATCAGGGAACTGTTCGGCGAAGTCGTTTAAACCTGAACCATCAGACATAGCCGGGGTAATGCCGATTAAGTCTTTTGAATTTCTAGCCATATCGCATAACCATTGGCTAAATACTTGGGTGTAGCTGGGGCCAGATGACTTACTATTTGCTGGGCTAACACCATGATATTTACCTGGCTGTTGTTCCGCAGGTTCATAGCCTTTGCCTTTTTTGGTCACAATATGTAGAAATTGTGGTCCCTTACGCTCTCGTAAGTTACCCAAGGTAGTGATTAATGTATCTAGATCATGGCCATCAATAGGGCCAATATAGTTAAAGCCCATTTCTTCAAACAAAGTGCCTGGAATCACCATGCCTTTGACATGTTCTTCGGCACGGCGCGCAAATTCCCAAGCGGGTGGAATTTTTTCCAATACTTTTTTACTGCCTTCGCGAGCCGAGGTATAAAATTTTCCAGATAATAAGCGTGCTAAATAATTAGACATACCGCCGACATTTTTAGATATCGACATTTCATTATCATTAAGGATGACCAGTAGGTTGGCACTGAGATCACCAGCATGAGCTAAGGCTTCATAAGCTTGGCCTGCGGTGAGTGCGCCATCACCAATAATTGCAACGGCGCGACGTGAATCATTGCTGGCTTGTGCAGCAATTGCCATGCCCAAGGCTGCACTAATCGAAGTGCTTGAATGACCTACGCCAAAGGTGTCGTAGATACTTTCACCGCGTTTAGGAAAGCCAGACAAGCCACCTGGTTGGCGCATGGTATGCATCTGATCACGGCGGCCAGTAATAATCTTGTGTACATAACTTTGATGGCCGACATCCCAAACAAAACGGTCATCTGGAGTATTAAATACATAATGTAGGGCTAGGGTCAGCTCGATAACACCTAAGTTTGAAGATATATGGCCGCCAGTCTGCTGCACGCTATCAACAATTAAAGCGCGAATTTCATCGGCAAGTTGTGGCAGCTGTTGTTTATCTAGCTTGCGTAAATCATCAGGACTATCAATTTGAGAAAGGATTGTTTCCATGGCATTTGTCATTATTATTTTAGTGAGCGCGTTGTACTACAAAATTGGCTAATGCCGATAAAGCTTGTGTGTCATACGCTAATCCATCTAGTTGAGCCTGTGCTTGCTCAATTAAGTCATGTGCTTTTTGCTGTGCGACTTCCAAGCCGATTAAGGCTGGATAGGTGGGCTTATTTAAGGCTATATCTGCGCCTTGTGTTTTGCCTAAAGTATCAGTATCTGCGATGACATCTAATACATCATCTTGTACTTGGAAGGCGAGGCCTATGTGGTGAGCATAAAGATCAAGCCTGCTTAACTCAGTATCTGTTACTGAGTTGGAGGCCAAGGCACCTAGTTTTACACTAGCGCGAATTAAGGCGCCAGTTTTAAGTTCGTGCATAGTTTGCAAAGCATTTAGATCCAGTGATTTACCTACCGACTCAAGATCAATCGCTTGACCACCGGCCATGCCAATAATGCCTGAACGTTGCGCTAGTGTTTTCACCATTTGGCTTTGTTGTTGAGGATTAAGCTGGTCATCACATAAGCTTTCAAAGGCTAAGGATTGCAATGAATCACCGACTAACAGTGCTGTCGGATCATCATAGGCTTTGTGGCAGGTAGGCCGACCACGACGTAAATCGTCGTTATCCATGATCGGCATATCATCATGAACTAATGAATAGGCATGAATCATTTCTACGGCGCAGGCGGGGGCATCTAATTGCTCTAGACGGGCACCCAATGCTTCGCCGGTGGCATAGACCAACAGAGCACGTAATCGTTTACCGCCATTTAAGGTTGAATAGCGCATGGCTTCCAACAATTGTGTAGAAGTATGGTTGTTATCGGCTGTCAGTCGACTATCTAACGCTGTTTCAACACGCTGTTGGTGCTGTTGCATCCAATTTTTAAGGGAGAAAGAGCTATTCACGATTCGTTTTTATTTGTATCAAAATCTACTAATGATGATTGGCCAGACTGTTCTAATAACACCTGTACTTTCTGTTCTGCTGCTTTTAATGCTTCTTGGCAATCACGGGTAAGTAATACACCACTTTCATAAAGTTTTAGCGATTCTTCAAGGCTAATATCACCTTGCTCTAGTCGTTCAACTAATGACTCAAGCTCAGTAACAGCGGCTTCATAGTCCATTTTTTTTCTTCTTGTCGCCATGCCCGCCTCTAAACAAAATTTAAACCAGCAGACAGTATATGTGAATCAACCAATCCTTGTCTGCTGGATTGTTTATTTAATAGTCGTTAGGCTGTTAGTTTTTAGTTGGTAATCACATAAAAATTTATGCGTAGAATTATACGTGGGTTTCATAATCTTCCCGTTTCTTCACCAGGCTGTGTTGCTACGATTGGTAACTTTGACGGTGTGCACTTGGGTCATCAATCGGTATTAAACCAATTGGCGATGAAAGGAGATACCTTGGGCTTGCCTGCGGTGGTTATCACTTTTGAACCGCAAGCTAATGAGTTTTTCTCTCCCGCTACGGCACCGGCTCGATTAAGTCGTTTTCGTGAAAAAGTAGATGCCTTACGCTGCTATTCGATTCAACAGCTCTGTGTTTTACGCTTTAATAAAAAATTAGCGCAGATGAGTGCTCAGGATTTTATTCAACGTTTATTAGTTGAAGGTCTAAATGTACGTTATTTAGTGGTCGGTGATGATTTTCGCTTTGGCAAAGATCGCCAAGGTGATTTCAAGTTATTACAGCAAGTAGGCCAGGAAATGGGCTTTCAAGTGGTCAATATGCATACATTCTCAGTCGATAATATTCGAGTGAGCAGTACCCGTATTCGGCAAGCATTGAAAGTCGGTGATTTAATGTTGGCCGAAAAGTTATTAGGTCGTCCATATCGAATGAGCGGCCGTGTCGCTCATGGTGATAAACGCGGTCGTACCATGGGCTTTCCAACGGCGAATATTCATTTACATCGTTGTAAAGTACCACTTAATGGTGTTTATGCCGTTCAGTTATTTGGCATTGATGGTGAGCCGATTAAGGGCGTGGCTAATGTAGGTATTCGACCGACTGTCGGTGCTGAAAAAGCCCTGCTTGAAGTGCACCTATTTGATTTTAATCGTGAAATTTATGGTGAACACGTGCAAGTCCATTTTTTACATAAAATACGGGAAGAGCAAAAGTTTGCTGATCTGGCGGAGTTGATTGAGCAGATTAAACTCGACTGTGATCAAGCGCGTAGCTTTTTTTCATTATGAGTTACATCCCATGAGATGGATTTAGTGACCGCATCTTTGACCATCTGACCCAATATCTGGCCAAATAAAACGTGTTTACCACAGTAGTGGACATGATGTTCTCCATCACCATTCACAATAGCGATGGCATCGGTCCCGGTTCCTGTCGCTATTTGCTGTGAAATAGGACTTAAAATATTGGCCTCGGTGAGGGCGGCGGCTTTAGCTTCGGTTGCAATCATCAGTGCTTCGACCATGGCGGCTGAACTTAATGTTGCTGAGCTTAAAACAATAATATTAATCGTGCCGGTATCGGTAGTGGTCGTTGTCATACTTCGGTATTCAGCATAATCACCGACATGTCGTGCATTGGCTAAGCCGCTGGTGACGACAACAGCTAATTCAACCTGTTGTACTATTTTTCTTTCGATACGTAATGATGACATTGAAGCGGCTGTCATCATGCCCACTATCGGTCCTTTAAGCGCTAATTGTCGACCATATTGGCGAAGTGTTTCATCGGCACTGGTTGTGGATTGACTCGTTTTGGCTACTTTGATGTTAAGTAAGTGTTGTGCATGAGTGAGTCCGCCATTTAACACGGCAGAGCTGAGTATTTGATATGGCTTTATTAATTCAATATGGCTGTGTTCATTACAGCTATTAAGTTGAGCAAATTGGGTTAGTTGGATTGTAGACATACTTTAATATGATAGATGTAAAGATGAATGCAAGGCGGTAACCAATAAAACTTATTGGACAGAAGCCTGTTTATTTTCCCACGCTTCAATCTCTGCCACAGGTAAGGGCCGAGAATATAGATAGCCCTGAACACGAGGGCAGCTCAAATCTTTGAGTTTACTGGTGATTTCGTTTGTCTCTACACCTTCAGCAATCACGTCCATATTTAAAGCTTGGCCAATGGCGATAATGGCTTTAGCTAAGGCTAAATCGGCAGTTGATTCAAGGATGTTAGCGGTGATTGAACGATCTATTTTGATGATATTCATGGGAAACGCACGCAGGTAGGACAAAGATGAATGACCGATGCCAAAATCATCAACAGAGAAGGTGATGCCCAGCTTAGATAATCGATGCAGTTTATTGATGTTTTCTTCAGTATTGGCTAACGATTTACGTTCAGTTAATTCAAAAGTAAGTAATGGTGCTAACTCTAGGTGCTCGGAAATATAAGACTCCACCATTTTGGTGAAATGATCAGCATTAAATTGATGGGCCGAGATATTGATAGATACTTTGCGGTTATTAATGCCTTGTTGTTGCCAAACCTGTAGTTGTTTGCAAGCTTGATTAAATACCCAATTGCCAATATCCAGAATTAAGCTACTTTCTTCAGCAATGGTAATAAATTTCTCGGTATTGTGCATACCGCCATTACCATCAGGCCAGCGAAGTAACGCTTCATAGGAGCTTACAGAATTATCAGCAAGCGAGATGACCGGTTGATAAAATAAGAGAAATTCATCATTTCGCAATGCTTCAATTAATTTAACTTCTAAGTCATGCTTAAATTTAGTGGCGTGGTGTAATTTTTGGTTATAGAAACTAAAGGTATTGCGACCTTCATCTTTGGCTTGATACATGGCCATATCACTGTAGCTAACTAAGCCTTCAGCGGTATGGCTGTCATTAGGATAGATGGCGATGCCCATGCTGGTGGTGATATTGACCGGCTTACTATTTATTTGAAAAGGGTCCTGAAAGAGTGCGATTAAATTTTCAACTAATTTAAGAAAATCATTATCGTGCTTGACGTCTTTTAAAATTATTGAAAATTCATCGCCACCAAGACGTGCCACTACATCACTACGGCGTAGTGCATTTTTTAGTCGGCTTGCAACTTTGGTTAATAATTGATCGCCAGCTGGGTGGCCGTAGTTGTCATTGATTAATTTAAACTTATCTAAGTCCAATGTCACCAAAGCAAATTTTTGCTCAAGTCGGATACTTTGTTCGAGACAAGAACGGAGAAATTCATTAAAAATGCTCCGGTTATATAGTCCAGTCAGACTATCAAAGTGGGCGAGTTTACTGAGTCGAGACTCCAGTGTTTTGTCTCTTAATGAATAGCGAATTGTTCGTTCAAGTAGGGGGGCTGTCAGCTGACTTTTGATTAAGTAATCATCGGCACCGAGTTCCATCGCGGTCAGATCGGTTTGATGATCATCAACGCCAGACAACATAATAATCGGTGGCGAAATATTAAATTTTTGCTTAATTTCAGCAATGAGGCCGAGACCTAGTTTGGCACCCAAGCGATTATCAAGTAGGTAGAAGTCGAAAGTACTTTGTTCAATTTGTTCTAAGCCTTGCTCATAACTCTGAGACCAAACAATACTACCTACTTGACCTAATGCTTCTGTTAATAACTCGTTGAGGATAATGAAGTCATCTTCATCATCATCGACGATCAAAATACGCATTTGTGAGTATTTGACTTTATTTGAGCTTAGTTTATTCATTTGACTGGAGGTAAGGCCACAACGTTAAACCAATAGTCGGTGATCGATTGAATCATTTCGACTAAGTTCTCAAAAGAGACCGGTTTAATCACAAAAGAATTCACCCCCATATCATAAGAGCGAGCTACATCTTCTTCGGCTTTGGAGGTGGTTAAAACAATAATTGGGATAGATTTGAATTTGTCATCATTTTTTAGAATTTTTAATACTTCACGACCATCCATGATTGGCATATTTAAATCTAATAAGATTAAGCCCGGTAAAGGCTGATCTTTTAAGGCAGCGTAATCACCTTCACGATTAAGATACTGTAATAATTCACGGCCGTTACTCGTGAAGTCGATAGGGTTAGCTAAACGTGCTTCTTGTAGGGCATCGGTGACGAGTAACTGATCATCGGGATCATCATCACACATATGGATGGTAATGACAGCTTGATTTTCAACCATTAGAAGTCGCTCCTAGGGCTAGTGGTAATAAAATATAATTTAAACTGTGTGCCTACACCCGGTTCAGATTCAACTTTAATTTGACCATGATGTTTCTCAATAATTTTTTTACAAATCGCTAGGCCAATACCGGTACCATGGTATTCGCCGCGGCCATGTAAACGCTGAAATATTTCAAATACTTTATCAGCATATTCTTGTTCAAAGCCAATGCCATTATCGGCAACGGTGATTTGAATGTATTCATGCTGTTCTAGCATGACATTTTCTGTTGAGATATTAATAATGGGTGCTTGATCTGCCTTGGAAAATTTCATGGCATTAGTCAGCAAGTTTAAAAATAATTGATACAACATTACTGGTTCGGCTTTTATAGTCGGCAACTCAGTGATATTAATCTGTGCTTGTTTCTCTTGAACGGTTAATTTCAAGTCAGAAATAACATTATCAATAACGTTGTTTAACGATACTGATTTCAGCTCAATTTCTTGGCTGCTAACACGAGAAAAGCTTAATAAGTCATCAATGAGACTACGCATCCGTACCGAGGCTTTTTGCATGCGATCAATATAGTCCAAGGCTTTATTATCGACACTGCCTTTCATCGAGGTTTGTAGCCGGTCACCAAAGGCTTGGATTTTTCTCAATGGTTCTTGTAGATCATGAGAAGCAATATAGGCAAATTTTTCGAGTTCATCATTAGATTGAGCAAGCCGTTGATTGGTTACTTTTAACTCATTGGCTTGAGCACTTAACGACTGGTGAGCATGTTGCAATGATTCATGACTCTCGACGCGTTTTTTATAGGTTTGAATATAATCTAATACTAAGCCAATGAGTGGCACGACATAGGCAATAATTTTTAAGAAGTGAGCACTATTAAAGTCACTATCAAATAGCATTTGTGAACCTAATACCATGTGTAATTCGACGATGACTTCGGGCACTGCACTGAGTAACAATGCGGTGGCAAAAATACTCGGGTGACGTTTCATGAATAGTGGATAAATAACCAAGCCGGCAAACATAAATAATACTAATGGCACTACATCATAAGGTCGACGGATAAAGGCATCAGGGAACTGCGTTTGTGGCAAATGAGTACTGGTGGCTGATAGGTAAATTAAAATATAACCCACCACAGCAAAAACTAAGCTGATGGCAAGAATAAATTTGATACCTTTTTTAGGTTCGTGTTTTCTATCGGTTAAAAATATACCAACACCGATAATCATGATCAGTGCATTAAAAACGCGTGATAGCGCCCAAGTGAAAGGGATTAGGTCGGTATTATCAGCAACAGCTGTAATTAGACGCGTGGCTGCTAAGGTATGGAAGGCATCCATAGCGCCAGCACAAAATAGGGCAATGCCGATAACAGGGGTGGTGACATCATGGGTGATGGAATAATGACTAAACGCTAACAGCACCACAAAAATAGCGGCACAAAACGCGGTCCATTCTAATAAGGCATGGGTGAAACCACCGGATAAACGATAAAACATATCATCGAGTGTTGGTTGGCTGGAGGCCATCGTGTGCAGGTGACCGGCATTGCCAAAATCAAAACCAAACCATTGCAGCAAAAACGGAGCGATGCAAATTGCTAACACAGCAATCACTACCGCACGCGGTAGTCGATGTTCCTCATCTATTTGAGGAAAAATGTTGCTTATTTTTAAATCCATTCATCACCTCACTGTGATGGCTAAAATTAAACGGTATAAACAAAGTTTAATTTGGCTATTGATAATGGTCTAAATCATAGCGGTTAAAGTGCACTGGAAGCAATAGTTGACTGACGCAGTCAGGTTTATAAAATAGTACATTTAGTTAAAATTAAATGTAATTTCATTGTCTTAGCTATTTATTGTCGAACTGAGTTATTTTAATGGCGGCAGATATTGTTGTATTGCATGAGGCATAAAATGAAATAAAACAGTTCGACAGCTATGCCAATAAACAGAAAGTAGTAACAATGCACCTCCAATAATAACACCTGTAATAGCAGAACTCGAACTATCGATACCGTATGTTTTTAACAGCATTGAGCAGGCATATAACACATAAGCTAAACCTGAAACCAACATGGCACGTCGATCGATGGCAATAGATAATACGGCCATCAGCGCATAGAGTACGAGCACAATACCCGCTTCAAACAAACCATTATTGCCATCAAAAATGCCTAAAATCGAAAAGATAGGATGAACAATGAGCGGGGCAGCTATCAAGTGTAACCAAAAAGCGACATCAGATTTACGTGTTTGACGAACCCGATCTGCCATATCCCACCACATGGCATATAAAAAAGTGGCAAAACCACTGACAAACAACAGCGGAGTCATCCACTGCTTAATGCTGGCATCAGTACTGGCTACTGTCACTGCGATGACACCACCAATAGCCGCGGCAGTACCAGCTGCCACAGTGATAGGAACTTGAAAACGTTGCCAATGCAACCAGGCGGCAATAGCGGTAATAATACCGGAACTAATAAGGCTAACTTCCGATAGTGGTCCTAATATAGCCATGGAGATGTTAAATATGCCAGCAAGAAAGCTGACTAACAATACGATAGCTGGTAAAGCCATCCGACGTTTTAAGACAAAAAACTCAGCTAAGCCCCAAGTGGTTACAGTAAATAAAATGGCGCCCATTAACTCACTGATTGAAGAGCCAAACCATCCGATAGATGTCAGTACTAAAGCACAAGCAATGACGACAAAAATATCGTTAAAACTGGTCACTAATTGAAAGTTTTCTTCATCTACTGATGGTAGATCATTCAAGCTAGCGGTATGGTCACGAAATGCATTGACTGATGCATCAGTAAAAATGCCGGCTTTAACAGCCGAAGTTAGATCTTCATCTGTGTACATAAATTAACCTTTGTTATTTAACAGTGCCACGAATTGTATTTGTACTTGCACAGCGTTAATGACGAATAGTGAGCAAGATAAAATGAGCCATTTGTTCCATTCGCTCCAAGCTTACATCGGCTTTTTTTATAAAATCAGCATCATAATGGTCTGGGTTTGCCCATTGCTTACCGTTAATATTGCAGCGTTTAGCGAGCTTGTTAATGCCCAAGTCTTCCAATGCAAAACCTAACTCGGTCCATAACAGGCTTAGTCGAGTTTCAATGGCGTGATCTCGTTGCTGAGTATCATTCATCTGTCTGATATAGACGGCAGTTTCTCTGGATGCTGAAATGAGTCTTCTTAATGCTGCAATTGATTGTTGTTTGCGAGCATCACTGGCACGGTTCAAATTTGTTAGCCATGAGCGAACATGTTTGAAAATTTCCCAGAGTAGTCCTGCACTAAGGTTTGCCATAACAGTGTATTAACTCATCCTTAACTATCGGTCTTATTTATGATTGGCTAATATTAGCATCAAAATATTTCACAAACTCTTGATCGTAATATTCTTTTTGGTCGAGCCATACCGTTAAAAAGTTTTCTCGCTCTAACCATTCATTGATTTCTACTTCCCAACCCAACCACTGATTGGCTTTGCCTTGCCGAGTTGAGCGTTGATACATTAAATAAGCACGCTCAAAAATAGAGATTCTGATTAACAAAATGGCTTCTTGTTGTTTTTGTTCACCCTCATCGAGCTCATTTGGTGAATGAAATGGCGTATCAAATATATCTAATCTTGGATGATCTAAACACAGCTGCTGCAATTCAATATATTTATCATCTAATACATCATAAGTGCCATATTCACGTTCATCACGCAGTGCGTGTTGTTCTCTAAAATAACTGATAATTGCAACGGGTAAACCAATGATAGTCACTACAAAAGTGGCCATCTCTAAATAAAAATGTAACTGTTCCAACGGTGTATTTCCTGAGTTTAAATGCGGGTATATGACGGGCAGGATAACGTAAAAGTTCAGATGTTAGTGAAAATAATACGAAGTGAATTTTTATCGTAGTTTATGTCGCTTTTGATACGACACTAACAGGGCGTATAAACCCAAAGCGGCAATCATATGTTTTATCGAATGGCCACTAATCGATAACGCTAAGATGTCATAGATAGCGTTATCAAAATATTCGAATACTTTAGCCAAGAAATAACAGCTAATTAACAGCCAATAGCCATTAACACGGTCAAATCGGCTGCAGAACAATAGTAATGTCACCGGTATCGCCAACATTGGAAAAAACTGGATAAAGGCATAAAAGCGAAGATCGCCGACTCCTTGCAGCTCTGAAACATGCCAGTAAACAACGGATGCGATGCCTGCGATTACTAACGGCCACAGTAATTTTTTACCAATATTAAGAGAAATAAATTCAGCAATAATGATTGCGAATAAGGCCATAAAGGCAATGGTCATCGGCAGCCTATCCCATACTAAGGTCTGGTTGTTGGGTGAGATATGATAATAACCTGAGCCAAAGGCTACTAAACTCACTCCAATAAACAGCAAGGTGTAAGCTGATTTCATCTCATGAATGATCGTCAGCTTGTTTGATATCAATAGTTGATATAAACCAACAATACCGACGATTAAAAACGGTAAGTTAGACAATACATTCCAAAAATTTGGAATGGCAATCATGGTGCGAAAATCAACAAAGGCATGATAGGCCAAGTCTTGTGGAATCCGCTCCAGACTTACTAATCCGATAATTGCTGATAATGAAAATAACAGAATAAGAGTAAATCCAAGTTTTTCTCTTTTACTTTTTTGCATCTTTAGCATTGTGTCCTTTGTTGAGTAAAGCCAGCTGATGGAGCGAGCTATTATTGGTCATCGAGATCGTTAGGAAACTGCCATTGCTTACCAATCGTTGTACAAGACTGGCAAACCTCGCTAATGGAAAGCTGATAATTAATAAAATAGCTTAAAAAGTTTAATAAGCGGGTTACTCTTTTAGCTATAAACCAAACGTAGACTAAATAAAGAGTAAACAAATAGCTGATTGCTTTAATCAAGAGGATAGAAAAAATAAAGTGTTCTACTTGGTTATCAATATACAAAATAAACAAACTGACAACAGCTATCGAGACTAGCTTGGTAACAAGGTAAATGGGTAATAAGATAAATAGGCTGATGATTAATGTACCTAGCGTATCAAGCACACTGGCACGAAACTTTATTTTCCACTTTGTTTTGGCAGCACACTGCGAACACTTCACTGCATCGTCTCAATACATAAAACCTGAGCCGGAGTGGTTGCCGTAACGGCGATACTATTTACCTCTGTCACTGCCATGCCATCTCGTGCTGATAGGTAATCATCATCAATAATCACTTCGCCAGAAAGAATAAAAAAATACACAGCAGGTGAATCAAGCTGGCAGTGGTAGCTGATGCTACTGTCGGCATCAATCACTGCCATAGATAAATAAGCATCCTGATTTATCCAAACAGAACTTTCTTTATCTTGTTCAGGAGAAACAATGGTTAAAAATTGATTATGAGCTTGTAGCTTATTGATGGTTTTTTGTTCATAACGAGGCTCAATATTGCGCTGTTTAGTGAAGATCCAAATTTGCAGAAAGTTCACATCTTCAGTAGATGAGTTATTGTATTCAGAGTGAGTGACACCGGTGCCAGCCGACATGATCTGCACATCACCACTACGGATAATGTGTTGATTACCCATACTATCTTGATGACGCAGGCTGCCTGACAGTGGTATTGAAACAATCTCCATATTGTCATGCGGATGGGTCTCAAAACCCATACTCGGCACAACAACATCATCATTTAACACTCGCAGCTTACCAAAGCCCATCCGATCAGGATTATGATAGCCGGCGAAACTAAAGGTATGGTGACTGTGCAGCCAACCGTGATTAGCTTCGCCGCGTGAATTAGCTTGGTGTATGACTTTATTCATCTCGATAATCCTTTGGCAAAGGCTAAGGGTAGTCTAGGTCGATTAACTTTGTTCTGGATGCCACTCATCATATTCAGGAATATCAGCAGAGTAATTGAGCCAACTGACTTCATGAGACTTCCAGATTCGAAATTCAGGCTGCACACCTGGATCGTCATCCAAGGTCGCCACCCGCAAAATCAATAAAGGCGCATCCTCTTTAATCGAGATCAGTTGTGAGCCACAGGTTTTGCAAAAATAGCGATGTTTGCCAGCCGATGATTCGTAGCTCGATAAATTATCTTCGCCGTCTAACCAACGAAAATGATCATGTTCAACGCCTGCACCGGTGTTAAACGCTGCCGCATGTGCTTTGCGACATGACTGACATGAACAATGCAAAATAGGCGTAGCCAACGCATCGACTTCATATTGAACTTGCTTACATAAACAACTGCCTTGCATCGTGAACTTCCTTAATTTGAAAACGTGGGTTTAAAACAGACAGAATACAAGGTTTGTACTCTTTTATTAACTAGGCTTCGCTCATACTCTTGTACTGTTCAAAATCGAACTCCAAAACATCAGAGATAGTATCAAGCACAATATGCTCTAATTTTAACAACTCAGTATCAGGTGCAATCAAGTCTGGAACTTGAACCACCGTCATGCCGGCTGAAACCGCCGACTTCACACCATTGGGTGAGTCTTCAAAGGCAATACAGCGTGTAGGTTCACACGACAAGCTGGTGGCCGCTTTTAAAAAGATCTCAGGATCAGGTTTGCTATGAGTAAGCTGATCGCCACCAATGACAATCTCGAAGTAATCGAGAACCGCTGATTTTCGCAACTTATGCTCTGCAATGGCTGTTTTAGATGAGGTGGCAACGGCCATAGAGATATTGTGCGATTTAAGGTGGGCTAATACTTCTTTTACCCCTTGTTTTAAAGGAACGGGATCATCTTTAACCCAACTACCATACAAGCCTCGCCAAGTGGCATTAAAAAGCTCGGCATCAACGGCGCCGTTCAAGGCTTCTTTGATTATGGCATTGCCTTTTGCAGTGTTGGTGCCGACAAAGCGCATAAATACATCCGACATATCACCAAGACCATATTGTTCACAAATAGTGTCGAATGCTTTTTTGGCTAAGGGTTCACTATCTAGTAGTAAGCCGTCCATATCGAAGATTGCTGCTTGGAAGTTTTTCATTGTAGGTTTAATTGATCTTAGTTTTATCTTGATGTGTGAATTGAGTGCTGAATGCTACGATTATTAAGCTTCTGAGCTAGCACAGGACTCACATAAACAATGTAGTTCTAATTGAGGGCTTTTTAATTTAAAGCCAGCATCTTCAACATTGTCTTTTAAAGTGTCGAGTAACGTTTTTTGAATGCCGATTTCTTTTACAGCACTGCATTCATCACAGATTAGGAACTGTGGTACTTCATGTGAATGACTACAACTGATATGAGAACAGGCGACATACTTATTGGCTAAGTGAAGTTTATGGACAAGTTTTTCACTCTCAAGGAAATCTAAAATTCGATAAACCGACATGGGAGGAATGGGCGAGTCAAACTCAGTGCGACAGAAGTCAGATAATTCATAAGCTGATAATGCTTTGTCGGATTTAAGTAGCCCAGTTAGCACGTATTTACGTTTATCCGTCAGTCTTGCACCGTTGGCCTTGCATGCTTGTTCTGCATGATCGAGGACATTATCAATTTTGCTCATAGAGAGTTACCAGAAATAGATTTCGTTGTTTGTAGCGTATTGTACCTGTCGTGGTGTAACTCATGTAAATACATCTGTAACGAGTCGATGGATGTGGAAGTGTTGAGCAGCTTCTTTCTTTAATTTTATTGAATAATATAAATGATATGTTGTAACATATCATTTTTGTATTTAGAAGTTTTTATAGGATCTCCCAAAATGACTCAACAATCACGACTTCCAGTGACTGTGCTTTCAGGCTTCCTTGGCGCTGGTAAAACAACCGTATTAAGCCATATTTTAAATAACCGTCAGGGCAAGAAAGTGGCAGTTATTGTGAATGATATGAGTGAAATTAATATTGATACCTCTATTGTTCAAAATGAAGTAGAACTAAACCGTAGTGAAGAAAAATTAGTAGAAATGAGCAATGGCTGTATCTGCTGCACATTACGTGAAGATCTATTAGTAGAAGTAAGCAAGTTAGCTAAAGATGATCGTTTTGATTACCTTATTATTGAATCAACAGGTATTTCAGAGCCATTACCTGTTGCAGAAACCTTCACATTTGAAGATGAAAGTGGTGTGTCACTATCAGATGTGGCAGAGCTAGATACCATGGTCACCGTAGTTGATGCCGTTAACTTTTTGAAGGATTTTGAAGAGGCGCAGCAATTAGATGAGGTCGGTGAATCATTAGGTGAAGAAGACCAACGTAGTGTGGCAGACCTACTCATCGAGCAAGTTGAATTTGCAGATGTCATTCTGATCAGTAAGACAGACCTAGTTAAGCCCTCTGATACTGAACGTTTGATGGCTATTCTTAAAACCTTAAATACAAACGCTAAAATTATTTCAATTTTTGACGGCAAAGTCGATCTTGATCAAGTCTTGGACACAGGCTTATTTGATTTTGATCGTGCTCAACAAGCACCAGGTTGGCTTAAAGAAATGCGTGGTGAACATGTTCCTGAAACAGAAGAATATGGCATTAGTAGTTTTAGTTACTTGGCACGCCGTCCATTCCACCCTGAGAAGTTCCATCAGTTTCTTCATAATACGGAACAGTTTGGCAAGTTAGTTAGATCAAAGGGGTTCTTTTGGTTAGCTTCTCGTCCCGAGTTTGCTGGCCAGTGGAGTCAGGCTGGTGGTATTGCCAGACATGGTTTTGCAGGCATGTTTTGGAAAGCAATTTCAAAAGAGCAATGGCCAACTGATGAAGACTCTCTCGCTTCTATTGAAAAACAATGGCAAGAACCATTCGGTGATATGCGCCAAGAATTGGTGTTTATAGGTCAAGGACTTGATCAAGATGGAATGAAGCAAGCACTCGATGATTGCTTATTGCCAGAAACAGAAGTGTTAAAAGGCAAAGCACATTGGGCAACGTTAAGCGATCCGTTTCCTAAATGGGGAGAAGAATAATGGGGTCACAGCAAGTAATTAACGACCATTCTCTAGCAGAGATCAAGTCATCTTCTAGCCGTTTGCATAGTGAAGCTACGGTGATGACCGATATTTTTAAATCTGATATCAATATCACTATTTGGCAACGCCAACTGACGAACAAGCTTATTCAAGCAACAGAGAAGATTATTAGTACTAATCCGAACTTGAAAATATCGACGATAGTGACACCAGACGATGTATCTTCAGTGATTAGTGATGAGTTGGGGGAAGGAGAAGAAATAACCATTTTCCGCGAGGATGTCGTTGAATTGGTGGAGATGTTTTGTTTTCTATTTGAATTACAGTCTGTGGGCTTAAGGCTGACAACACTGGAACATGCTATGTGTCCACGGTTTCATGTTGATCGTGTGCCATGTCGTTTAGTCACCACTTATCAAGGTATCGCTACTGAATGGCTAGAAAATGAAACGGTTGATCGCAGTAAGTTGGGCATGGGCAATCAAGGTAAACCTGATGAGTTATCAGGTGTATATACAAAACCCAGCCAAATTCAGCAGCTCAGTCATGGTGAGGTGGCATTGTTGAAAGGAGAGTCATGGGACGGTAATGAAGGCAGAGGCCTTGTTCACCGTTCACCACAAGTCTCTGCTGGCGAACGTCGCTTGTTAGTTACATTAGATTTTGTTTAGCGTTTAAAAAGGGAGAGCCAGTAATGAAAATGCAGTTTCATCATTTATTTTTACTATCGAGCATTGCGATGGCTTCTACAGGCAATGTAAAAGCAGAACTGGCACATCTTGATGCACATGTTCATGGTTTAGCTGAATTGATGATTGCAATTGAAGGTCAAACAGTTGATATCCAGTTGCAGTCTCCAGCCATGAACTTGGTGGGCTTTGAGCATAAAGCCCACTCTGAAAGTGAAATTGATGCGGTGCAACGTGCAGAATCATTATTGAACTCTCCCAACCTTTTATTCTCTTTTAAAGGTGGGCAGTGCTCACTTATTGAAACGTCAGTCGATATCTCAAGTGTCCTGGAAAATGACCATTCAGAACTTGATGGTCATCACCATGAGCATGAAACAGATGGAGAACATCACAATGAGGTTTCTGCCCATTATCAATATCACTGTAATAATACCGATGAGTTAGCTGCTGTGAGCGTGAACATGTTTAACGACTTTCCGGATATTAAACAAACACGTGTACTTTGGCTAACAGAGTCGAAGCAAGCTGCGACCACACTCGATAGTGATAATTACACGGTCATCTTTAAGTAGTTAAAGCAGTCAATTTACTCTCCTGTATATTCTTCAAATGAATGCATCTGCATACTGTAGGCTGATGTTGCCATTTCATTTTCAATAATTGATGTGGTTAACACACCTGAAATCCAAAACGGATCGTAGATTGAACTGAGCTTGAGTCCGTCAGCATAAGTGACAAAGATGATTTGATTGGGTGGCGGTGGTGGCACATGAATACAAGCACCAAAAAAGGGGACTAAGAAAAACTGAGTAACGTGTTGTTGCTCATTAAACTCTAGTGGCACGATAAAGCCCGGAACACGAATAGATTGATCATGCATTTCAGCTTTGACCTTAGTAGAAATCAAAGCCTGCTGATAAGGATCATCACTGCTGATTGCGGCACTATTTTGTAGTTGCTGGGTGATCTGATCTTCCAGCGAACCATCGACGACATCAGTCACATAACTGGGCGGATTCAACAGCGCCTCCAAGTCATCTTTAGGTATTAAATCAACCCAGTCGACTGTTTTATATGTCAGCGAATCATGGGGTAATGATTCTGGTTGAGCCGTGACCGTTTCCACCGGACTGACGATAAGTTCATCTTGCTTATTTTCAACTACATTAGTTGATTCAGAGCTATCACAAGCGACCAACAGTAAACTAGCTAAGGCCAGTAGAAGCAGTTTCAAAGTGTTTATCCTATTTATATGGTTCAAATTTAATTAGTCATTATTTGTTGTGTTGATATATCATATCATTTTGAGTGGTGAATTATAAATTAAGGAAGAAATACAATGGCTATTGAGGTTTCAAGGCTTCGTTTCTCTTATCCTGAACAGCCAGAACACAGTGTATTAACAATTCCTTCATGGAGCTTAGCTAAGGGCAGTCAAACCTTTGTCTATGGCCCATCAGGTGGCGGTAAATCAACTTTACTTAACTTATTGAGCGGTTTATTAACGCCAACAGAAGGTGAAATTTCACTGTTTGGTCAACGCCTAGATACGATGAGTAGTCGGCAGCGAGATCAGTTTCGCGCCAATAAAATCGGCTATGTATTCCAGCAATTTAATCTGATCCCTTATTTAAACGCCGTTGATAATATCCGGTTAGCTTGCCAGTTTTCACAACGAAAAAAGCAAGCAAACATAAATGATGACATTACTGACTTACTCACGTCTTTGAGTATTCCAGAACGAGATTGGCATTGTGCTATTCGCCAACTCAGCATTGGTCAGCAACAACGTGTAGCCATTGCGAGAGCATTAATCAATAAACCCAAATTTTTGATTGCAGATGAACCCACATCGTCACTTGATCCGGTTAATCGCGATGCTTTTATGGCCTTATTAATGTCTCTTGTGGCAGAGAATAACATCACCTTATTATTTGTCAGCCATGACATGTCGTTAGCGAATTACTTTAATCATGTCGAAGCCTTAACAGACATCAACCGCATAGAGGAACACGTTTGATGTTTATGAAACTAGCCTTGCAAAGCCTATTAGATCGAAAAGGTTCGGTGGTGCTTTCTATCATGGCGATGACGATCAGCATCTTTGTGTTGTTGAGTGTTGAGCATATTCGTCATGAAGTGAAGGAAAGTTTCTCCAATACCGTTTCAGGTGTTGATCTGATTGTAGGCACCAGAACAGGCAGTGTGAACTTGTTATTACACTCCGTTTTTAGAATTGGCATGCCGACCAATAATATTAGTTGGCAATCTTACGAACAGATAGCAAGTAGTTCAAATGTAAAATGGGCTATTCCCATATCACTCGGTGATTCGCATAAAGGTTTTCGTGTATTGGGAACAAACCAGAGTTATTTCCAACATTTCAGTTATGGAAAACAACAGGCATTACGCTTTGCTCAAGGTGATGAATTTGATGCAGTTTTTGATGTGGTATTGGGTTCGATTGTAGCCAAAAAACTAGGCTATCAATTGGGTGATAGCTTAACCCTTGCTCATGGTATTGCTGATACCAGCTTTAGTCGACACGACAATCTGCCTTTTAAAGTAGTCGGAATCTTAGCACCAACGGGAACCCCAGTTGATCAAACCTTACACGTGAGCTTACAAGGTTTAGAGGCCATTCACCTTGATTGGCAGCAGGGCGTGAAAATTTCAAATAATTCGCTCACGCAAACAGATCTAGAGCAGGCAGCCTTGCAACCTAAAAGTATCACCGCCTTTATGCTGGGGCTGAAATCAAAAATAGCGACCTTTAAAGTGCAACGACAAATAAATACCTATGCCAACGAACCGCTGCTAGCGATCCTACCCGGTGTGGCCTTGTCCGAACTTTGGCAAATGATGAGTATGTTAGAAAAGACCTTATTATTGGTTTCAGCATTGGTGTTTGTAGCAGCTTGTCTAGGTGTGAATGCCATGTTGTTATCGTCTATTCGAGAACGAAACAGAGAAATTCAATTGCTTCGTGTGGCAGGGGCACCGCCACGATTTTTGTTTTTGTTATTAGAGCTAGAAGCAATAGTGATTACCTTAACGAGTATTACTCTAGCTTCTATTTTGTTGCTGATGAGTTTGGCACTGTCACAAGACTATTTGGTCGCACAGTTTGGTTTGCATATCTCAGGAGCCATTTATAGCGAACGGAGTGTGGGGATTCTTGTTGCGATACTGCTTACTTCTTGTATCGCTGCGTTAATTCCTTCTGTTTATATTTATCAGAAAGGGATAAATGTAGGTGGTTAATTTTTATAGGTATTTAAGACAGTGAATTGTTTGGGGTAGGTATTGGTTTTAAGTGGTTTTTATTCGCTGCCGCTAGAGCGTTCATTTCTTTTGCGTGGCCACAAATTTGTCAGGAACGAATTTGAACGAGAATGCGCCCGAAGGGTGAGTGGCAGGGATGCGACGAATAAAAAAACGAACCAAAGAAAAGGCCACCCGGCGTTATCGCTGATCACCAAAAAGACTTTATTCTCTGACAATGCGAGACACCCTTGAATAAACAAGGTCTCTTAAGGCGGATTTGTTTCTACCGTGGTGAAGTTCTCGATGACAGTTTGGACATACCGCAATAGCATTTTGTACTGTATCGGTGCCGCCGTCTGCCAAACGGCGCAAGTGATGAACCTCTAGGTAAGGCGAACCATCAGGTTTAGTAAATGGGCTGGGTTTTGTACAAGCCTCACAACATCCTTTGGCTTCTTTTAGTACATAAGCAACTACGCGAACGTCCCTTGCAAAAATTTCGCTGGATGATGAAACGCGTTCAGGCTTTTTCTGTCCATCCGGAGGATTCTTCGTCGGAGTAACTTTAGATAGTCCCTGTTCCATTTCCTCAGAGGAATAAGCAAGTATAGGACTTAATTCCTCTTTAGATTTAACCGACAACTCCCAAATGCCGCGACCGCTTTGTTGCGACCTTTTGATAACACCGCTGTCTACTAAGTCTTTCTTAGCCCAGCGAACCTCTTTCTCAAAAAAGCTTTCGTTTGTGTTCGTTTTCTTTGCAAGATCGATAGCATTCAAGCCAAAATGATCAGACAAAGCTATATATACTGGAGATGGAGACAAGGGTCCTTCTCGCTGTAAAAGATTGACTAAAGTTTTTTTAATTTCATTTCTATCTGGGATCACCGAATGTTCTCTCTAAAAAAATAACAGTGTGTTTTATGGCCCTTAGGCACAGGCTTTTGAAAATCGCTCTACCCATAGTTGACCCTCAACTAGTTCGTTATACGCCGCTTCGATATCGAATTCCCTTAAGGCGTTATTAACTCCAGGGCTTGCTGTAACGGTTTCACAATCACCAAGAAGAACTGGTGGCAGGTCAATGAAGTTAAAGGGAAATGATCTTCCCCACAAAAACTGGACACCAATATTAACTATATTGGAGTCATTATGAAGAGACAATACACGGCCTTTACAAAAGAGTTTAAACTGGAAGTGCTACACCTAGCAAAACAACCCAATACCTGTATCGCCAAGCTTGCCAGAGACTTAGGTATTCGCAGAAATATGATCTATAAATGGAGAGTGCAGTTGGCCGCTAAACAGGATAAAGCATTTAAAAGAACCGCGGATACAGCTTCAACAGACCACCACAAAGCCACACATGCTGAGTTATTAAAGCAAAACCAACAGTTGAAAAAAGACCTCGAATTGTCTCGCATGGAGAACGACATCTTAAAAAAAGCCAAGGCTTACTTCGAGGGGAAAAAGAACTAAGATTTCAGTTTATTGCTAGGCATACTGCTCACTACCCTGTGCAACTACTGTGCATGTGCATGCAAGTGTCTAAAAGTGGTTTTTATTACTGGAAAAACAAACCTATTAGTCAACGAAGTAAGCGAAACAACCAGCTTCTTTATCATGTTATTCAGGCCTATAAAGCCAGCCGAGGTACGTATGGCTCACCACGCATTTATTATGAACTTAATGCCAATGGCATTAAAGTGAGTTTGAATAAAATAGCAATGATGATGAAACAGCATGGGCTAGCGGCTCGTGCGTCAGCCAAGCACAAGAAAACAAAAATAGCGCGCAATACCACAGGCTTTGCCAAGAATGTGTTGGCGAGGACTTTCAGTAGTGATAAACCTAACGAGAAATGGGTAAGTGATACGACGTTTATTGAGACTCGACAAGGCTGGTTATACCTTGCCACCATCATTGATTTGTATTCTCGGAAGGTGGTGGGCTGGTCGATGTCAAAGAGCAACAATACGGCTTTGGTGACACAGGCATTATTAATGGCCGTAAAACAGAAGCCTAGGCAGCAACCAGTCATACTCCATTCAGACCAGGGCTCAACGTACCGTGCCGATAGTTACCTTGCATTATTTAAAGCTCACCGGATTAAGCAAAGCATGAGCGGCAAAGGCGATTGTTATGACAATGCCGTAGCGGAAAGTTTTTTTGGCACACTCAAAACAGAACTCATTGCTGGATTTAATTATCCATCAAGGGAAGAAGCGAGAAGACATATTTTTGAATACATTGAAGTATTTTATAACCGAGTAAGACGTCATTCTTCATTAAATTATCAGTCACCTGTTAATTTTGAAAAGGCGTTTTATACTAGAAACTAGTGTCCAGTTTTTGTGGGGAAGATCAAAACGTCCCCTTTAATCATTTTAATGTATATCTTGACGTGAAGCTGGGAAAGAAATTTTGAATTAAATGTTCGTATTTTCTTTATTATGCTTTTTTAAGGCTTGAGAAACATAATTAATTAGCGATATGGCTTTTACGCTATTTACTTTTTTTCCATAGTCTAATGATTCACCGTGTAAAATCATATGTCGATTAAAGGAGTTTCCTCCACCACTTTCTTTACGTTCATACTCAGACTCTCCTACAGGTGTGGTAGTCGCTAATGGACTTAAAAATGCAGCTTTACATGTATCTGTTTTAAATTTGTCTACATAGATTGCAGTTTTAGGTTTCTTATCTTTTTTCATAAATAAATATTGATTAACCATTTCTTTACAAATGCCATCAGTTTGAGCCAATAAGATAGGAATTGCTAAATAGTACTCACCACGTATGTGTGCATCAATTGCAGCACTGATGATATGTGCCCTTTCCGGGAACAGCATTTTGAGAGAAGTTCTAACCTCTTCGATTTTCTCATCAAAATATTCTATTAATGCTTCATCAACTTCTTCATTATTTTCATCTATGATTGCTTTTCTTAACTCCCAAAGGTCAGAAAGTGTCATATTAAAATCATAGTACCAGCCGCGTTTAGCTAGTAACAATAGAGCCTCTTGTATTCTAGGAGGGAGATCAATAAATGATTGTTGAAGCTCAAGGTGTGACTGTATAAGCTTGGGTAAAGTTGGGGAAGCTATTCGATTGAATGAATTACCGAACATTTCAAACTGCTTTGTGTATAAAGCTAAATTGGGGGGGATTTGGATTTTTTCGAATTTTTCTTGTAGCTTTATTAATGGTGCTAAAACTTTTACTGAATTATGAAAATTAATTAGTTGACTGTGTTGTTGAAAGTGAATTTTTTCCCATTGCTGGAGTAACTTTTCTATCCCATTGTTAGTCATTTTCAGTATGCCTTTTATGGTGGTGATTCATAGAAGTTAAGATAGAAATTATTTTAGAACAGAAGTTAAAAATTAGTTATGTTTTAACAAATTGGCCAACATCAGAATTTTCAAAAACAGTCTCTAAAGCAGAGCGCTTCAAACCTAAAGCAAAACCCAATACACCACTGCCGATAATGACATCGTCGTAGTTGTTGATGCTTTCATCGACTAAGACTTTAACTGAGTCGGGTAGGGCGATGGGAGGTACGGCGCCGACCACGTAGCCGGTGACTTCGGGTACTTCGTCAAACTCGGCCATGCGTAGTTTTCGTTCGCCTAGGTGTTTGCGTAGTGTGCCCCAGTCGGCACGGCCACCGCCGGGTGCAGCTAGTAAGCTGAATGTGCCAGACTTGGCTTTGAATAAGATGCTACGGATGACAGAAGAAGGATCTTTACCTTGTTCGGTAAGCAGCTCTTCTAGGTTGCGAATCGGTTTTTTATCTTCGCTGAGTGGAATCTCGATGACTTCAAACGGGATGTTCTGTTGCTCAAGTAATTCGGTTACTGGGGAAGAAATCGTTTGACTCATAAAAACTCCGTTCTCGTTATAGTTAGGTAATTCTAAGCTGCCAAGTAGGCTGTTGGTGTTGGTCGATAATATTGTGGTTTTGTAGCCATTGCTTGGCGTCTTCGGCATCTTGTTCAAACCACGCTTGGGCACTGCCAAGACGGAAGGTATAACCCCAGCGATCCATGTCGATCATCATCCGTTGTTTATCCATGTCTGGTAGCTGGTCGGCAAGCAGGATTTGCAGATAACAGACGCCATTTTCTTCATCAAAATCACCTTCGGCATCGGTATCTAAGTTGTCACGACGTAGTTGATCCATACAGATGTAGTGACCAGACTCATGTAGGGCTGAGTGAACTGGTGTGTCATGACGTAGATACAGTTGGTTGTTGATGATGCCGGCTTCGCGTTCGCCAAAGAAACTACCGGGGATAGTTTCATTCGCGGCGACAAAGTTGATTTCTATGCCATAGGGTTTAAGTAGTGTTGCAAGTTGTTGCTGGCGGTCGGCGCAGCAGTTCACAACATTGGTGGGATCGGCTTGTGGTTCAACGGGCGTTGCTAATTGCGCTTGTTCAGACACGTCGTGCATCACCAATAATATGGTTAATGACTAAACCGGCTAAGGTTAAACCAAAGATTGAAGGCATATAACTGACGGTGCCATTCACTGCTCTTGGGCGACCACGACCTACCGATTCAGGTGGTAAGGCAGGCATTGGTGCTTCGAGTGAATAAACGGTTTGAATGCCTTTACCTACACCACGTTTGCGTAGGTGGCCACGCAGTTGTTTAGCCAGTTTACACATTGAAGTATTCATAATGTCGCCGGTGCGAACTTGAGTTGGGTCGAGCTTGCCGCCGGCCCCCATGCTGGCAAAGATTGGGGTTTTGTTTCGCCATGCAGTTTCAATTAAAGTCGCTTTGCTGCTCATGCTATCAATGGCATCCACCACGACATCAAAGTCTTGATCTAATAGTTCTGGAATGTTTTCCGGGGTGAGAAATTCTTTGATGATATTGAGTTTGCAGTCTGGATTGATATCGCGAATACGTTCGGCCATCACATCAGCTTTGGCAACATCAATGGTTGATTTCAGCGCCACTAATTGACGGTTCATATTTGAAGCTGACACGACATCATGATCGACTAAAGTCAGTTCACCGACACCCATACGCGCTAAAGCTTCGGCAGTGAATGAACCGACACCGCCCATGCCCGCTAGAAATACATGACTATCTTGTAGGCGTTTGATGCCTTCATCACCAATTAAAATATGGCTGCGTTCAAAAAGTGGATTGGGTGTGCTCATAGTGTGTTGTCGATCTGCAATTAAATGTGGCGCTATTTTAACTTATTCTTGAGTGCTCGCGCAGGGTACACACATGATTGCAGTAGGATTAATGTTAAGTCGCTGCGGATCTATTTCTTGGTCGCAGATATTGCAGTAACCATAGTCGCCAGATTCAATGAGTGATAAAGACATTGAGATATCACGTAACTGTTGCTGTTTAAGGCGGGTGGTTTCTTGTGCCATGGACTGAGATTGCAGCGCTTCACCGCGTGAGACTCGGCCGACACTGGTTTGATCTAACTCAACGGTTTGTAGACTGCCTTGGGCAAGTTGCAATGAATCTTTTAGGCTATTGCGTTGTTGTTGTAACAGCTGGCGGAATTTATCAAGTTCTGCATCGTTCATCATTGGGCCTTTTTGGGCTGAAAAAGTTTGATTGCTGTTTGTAACTCAGTTATTGAATGCGACTTATTACCATAATGTAAATCAATATAAAGCTGAGTGATAGTGTTTATGTCACTTTTATGGTGTTGAAGTGTCTTGATTGCTCGGTTAGCAAAGTCATTTGGCCCTTCACCAGTGGCTGGAATGAGTTGGAACTTGGCCAATTTAGAACAAAAATCCTGATAGAGACGCACCACAGGATCGGCCTGTTGGCGCTGATAAAACAACAAGAGCGGTAATAAGATAAATACTAAGCTTAATAAGCTGCCTAGCCAGATAGCAATGGATTGCCAGTTTGGGTTGGTCATACCTAATTTAGTTAAGAAGTCACGCTGTCGTTCTGGGCCATAGGCTAATACCCATAGGTTCCATACATTATTAACGGCATCCCAGTTGTTATTAATTGATTGCCATAGTTCAATCAATGCATCGCTATTGGCCACAAACAGCGGCGAACGCATTGATAGGGGCATAATTTCATTGATGCCATATTCAATACGATCACTTGAGACTGCGGCGGTAGGATCGATTCGTACCCAGCCTTTATCTTGTAGCCATACTTCTGTCCAAGCATGCGCATCACGTTGTCTGACTACAAGCGTATCGTTGACTGGGTTGATTTCTCCACCTTGATAACCGGTGACAACACGAGCTGGAATACCAGCGGCCCGCATTAATACCGTAAAGCTGGCGGCATAATGTTCACAAAAACCACGCCGACTATTAAATAAGAAGCCATCAATGGTATCGCCGGTTAACAGTGGCGGTGTCAGCGTGTAATAAAAGTCACTTTGATTAAAATGACTGAGTACACGTTGAATATAGGCTTCGTCAGTTGCTGTTTCTGAGCGCCATTGTTGGGCAAGTTGTTTGCTTAAGTTGTGATGGTTATCAGGCAGTTCCAATGCACGTTGTACAAACGGTTCGTGTTGTTGATTGAACTGATAATCGGGCTGTGAAGTCAGCTGATAATGAACGCGTTGTTTTACGGATTCGTTACTTTGTAAAACCCCATCGGCATTAATATGTGATTTAACCGTTGTGGGTGATTTATTGGGCATATCCAAGGCAAACAACCAGTTTTCATTATGCGGTTCTAGGGTGAGTGAATAGTGATATTCAGCACCGCTATATTCAATGTTTGTTTCGACAGCTGAGGTGAGGCTTCTATTTATTTCTGTCCAGGTAGTACCGTCAGTTAACCACAATACTGGCCCACGCCAATAACGTTGTGCTGGTGGTGGTAATTCACCTTCAAAGCTGACTCGAAATGCGACTTTATCAGATTGGATTAAATTACTGATTTTGCCCAAGGTCATTTTGTTATCAATGCCGGTACTGCCACTATGAGAATCTTGCGGTAAGCCCCATAAAGGTCCTGCAATGCGTGGAAACAGGACAAACAAAATCAGCATAATGGGTAATGATTGCACTAACATCTGACCAGACAGCTTTACGATCTGAAGTTTTTTGATGACGTGCTTGGGATCATTCACCGTAATCAAACAAGCGGTCATAATGATGACCACAATAAACATCATCATCACCATAGGAATGCTTTGGGTGAAAAAGAAGTTGGTTATCACTACAAAGTAGCCTAGAAATACGGTGACATAATAATCACGCTGGCTACGAATCTCGGTGACTTTGAGGCCTAACATCATTACTAAAAAGGCGACGCCGGCATCGCGGCCGATAGTGCTGCCGTAGTTAAAGGTGATTGCTAAAATTGCTGCGACAGCAATGACCAGTTGGAAAATGCGTACAAGATAATGTTTGTTAGAAGGCAAATACCAATCAAACCAAATATTCATGCAACGCCAAGCGATGGCGGTGAGAAAAACTAAACTTACCCAAATCGGCTGATATAAAAAATGGGGCGAGGCGGCCAGTGTTAAGCCTAGCATTAGCCATAATATCGATGTCGACGAAGGGGCGGCTTTATGCATCATGGTATAAAGCCAATGCGGTTAAGCAGTTATGTAAATGTTGTTCACCAATACCATAAGCGATGGTGTTATTAGGCAGCTCTAATTGTGAGCTGGATTTAGTTTGTTCACTGATTAATAACCACTGACATAGTTGCGATAAACGTTGTTCAGTATTACCGACACCGGCCGTATCATTCCAAGTTAAACAACGCTGGCCGCTATGTGCACCACTGAATTGTTTGGTGCGTAATACATCATCCCTAGCTACCGCTTTCCAAGCAATGCTGTGTATCGGATCGCCTTTTCGGTAGTTCTGAAAGCCAGAAAAGTCATCGAGACCTTTTTGTTGGCTAAGCATTATTTTCTCACCGGAATTTGTTGCTACTGGTAACGGTAAGATGCCTTCCGCTTGGGGATAAACCAACACACGGGCGCTGGTATTGAAATGGGTCCAACTGTTAAAGAGTCCCAACGGAAATAGGGTACTAACCCTTAATCTACCTAAGGACTGATAACCACGTTGCTGGGTGGTTATTTCGATGGTAGAGCTGACAGATTGTTGAGCTGGAACTAGTGAAATATGATTTTTATAAACAAAGCCGCTTAACCGTTTAAATGGATTCCAGCTAATAATTTTGTTCGGTTGATGGGCTAATTCAATTTGATGAAAGTCACGTTGATTAGGATTATTGATAACCACGGTAAAAGTAGCTGTTTGACCACAAAAGACAGGCTCGGCATGGCAGTGTTTAAGTTCTATTTTGGCAATATTACGATGGGTATGCAGCATCGCGGTGTGGCCTAAACTGACTAGTAAAAACACTAATAAATGGCTCATGCTGTTGCTGTAATTGATTGCACCCAGCAACATAATGAGTAAAAAAAAGGCAAACATAAAGCCAAAACGACTAGGAATGATATAAATCCGTTGTCGGTTTGGAGGAGAAATACGCCGATAAAGCTTTAAGAGCATTTGCATGCTAGCGGTTAAATGATGGTGACGTGACTGATTAGATCACTAACAAGGTTAATTGAAGCCTGTTCGTCGCGGGCTTGCAGTCGGTGAGCAACCACGCTTGGTAATACTGCTTGAATATCTTCAGGCACGACATGATCACGTTGTGCAATCAATGCCCAGGCTTGTGCGGCATGAATTATGGCTAGACCAGCACGAGGTGAGAGACCAAACAGATATAAACCTGATTCACGGCTATAAGCCAATAAGCGTTGCACATAGTCCACTAGGGCTTCGGAGACATGGATGCTAGTGGCATGTTTTTGAAGCTTAAGTAATTGCTCTGGCGTAATGACGGCGGTTAAAGCTTGCAGTAATTGTCGGCGATCTTCGCCTAGCAATAATGAACGTTCGGCTGCGGCATTGGGATAGCCGATTTTAATCCGCATTAAAAAGCGGTCAAGTTGTGATTCAGGTAATGGAAAAGTACCAATTTGGTGTGATGGATTTTGAGTGGCGATAACAAAGAAAGGGGTAGGCAGCGGGTGAGTTTGACCTTCAATGCTGACTTGCTGTTCTTCCATGGCTTCTAATAAGGCACTTTGTGTTCTCGGCGTGGCACGGTTTACTTCATCTGCTAACAACAGTTGAGTGAAAATAGGCCCAGGATGAAAAGTAAATTGGCTGGCATTTCGATCAAATACCGATACGCCTAAGATATCGGCGGGCAACATATCACTGGTGAATTGAATACGTTGAAAGCTTAAGCCTAAGGTGGCAGCCAAGGTATGAGCCAGCGTTGTTTTACCTACACCGGGCAAGTCTTCGATTAATAAATGACCTTTGGCTAACATGCAGGTGAGTGCGAGTTTAACGGTGTGTTCTTTGCCTAGAATGATGCTGTTAATCGAATCTAAAACATCATTAATAACGCGGTCGGTCATAGTTCTACCTTGAGAAACGTAAAATTCGTGTCGAATAGTGTGCCATATTCGTCTGCGTTAAGCGGTGATCAAAGTCTTATTTATAAACAACACTACAGTTTTTACCACGTGACTTAGCTTGGTACAGTGCATCGTCAGCTTGGCTGATTAAGGTGTCCAGTGAGATTGGGTCTTTAGGATTAAATGCAATTAAGCCGATACTGACAGTAAAGTTAACCTCAATATCTTCCTGCATGACCATGTTTTGTCTAATTTCATGATGAATTCGTTCACATAAGCTAAAGGCATTGAGACTATTGGTATTAGGAAGTAAAAAAACAAACTCTTCACCGCCAAAGCGAGCGATTAAGTCACTTTCTCTGGCCACTTTTGTTGCCAGTTCACTAAATTGTGAGATGACTTTATCGCCAGTGCTATGACCGTAGTTATCATTAATTTGCTTAAAGTCATCAAGGTCGACCATTAAAATGGTAAATGGACTTTTCTGGCGAATAGCTAAAGCATAGTAACTTTTTGCACATTCAAACCATGCACGTCGTGTTTGTAGGCCGGTGAGTGAATCCTTATGAGCAAATTCACGCATCTTTAGTTCTAGTTGATGGACTTGTAGAAATAAACGGATGATAAAGGTCGACATGATTGGAGCGATAATGACCGGGATAATCGCTGCAATTACATAGATTTGGAGGGCAGTCGGATCATGATCAAATGCCATTAGAAAAAGGAAGGTTAAAAACAGCGACATGACAATTGCAAAAGCGGTGAATAAACAAACCGATTTGAGTTGTCCTAATTGACCAAAAAAATGTCTCATTTCAATAGCATTCTCACATTATTAGTGGTTACTTTAGTGATGATTTCAATTGTTTTCTGCCTTAATTCTGCTACTTTCTTCGCAATTAATGCAACATTTTCTGGAGAATTTCGCTGCTCAGCTTGTTCTGCGAGGGGCATATCTGGCGCATCGGTCTCTAATGCTATAGCCGTTAGCGGCAACTTGGCCACTAATCCTTGTAAGCGGGTGGCTCTGTTATGAGTGATGGCACCGCCAAAGCCTAATAACAAACCTTGTTTGATATAAGCTTGAGCTTGTTGCTCACTGCCACTGAATGCGTGGACAATGCCTGATTTAATTGAATATTTTTTTAACAGTGCGAGTGTTTGATCATGCGCTTTGCGAACATGCAGTAATACCGGTAGTTCAAACTCTTTTGCTATCGCTAGTTGCTGTGCAAATAATTGGCTCTGACTTTGTTTATCGTGATTAGGAATGTAGAAATCCAAACCAATTTCGCCGATGGCTATAGGGGAGTGTTGTGCAACATACTCTCTGAGCAACGGAATATGCTGTTCATGATGCTCAGCCATAAACATCGGGTGCATGCCTAAAGCAGGATGTAACTGCGGTGACTGTTGGCAAACGGTTAATAAACGATCCCATGTAGCTGCTGTGACGCCGGGTACAAAAAGAGTGTCGATAGTTAACTGCTGACAACGATGTAAAATTGCCTGTCGATCTTGGTCAAAGATGGGAAAATCAATATGGCAGTGGCTATCTATTAGGCTCATACCCAGAGTTTACCGGCGTGCCATTAGATTGACTATAGCGATTAGTCAGCTGTGAATTTAGTCGGAGCTGTTAATGAACCCGTGCCATGCCTTCACCGCGTGGATCACTGGCAGCCGTTAAGCTATTGCTGTGTTTATCATGAATGATAATCTGCATATTGCCATAGCGACGGTTGAGCGGCTTAATATTGTGGCCTCGCTGTTCTAGTGCTGTTAATTCTGCAGCCTCAAACCCGGGTGTTTCAACTTGAATGACATCAGGTAAATATTGATGATGGAAGCGAGGTTTACTGACAATGGTGTCAGCATCTTCGCCATTGATGAAATCTAAAATTCCGAGCAATACCATGGTAATAATACGGCTGCCACCAGGGGTACCGATCACCATTAACTGTTGGTCATTTTCAATGAAAGTAGGACTCATGCTCGATAAAGGACGTTTATTGGCTTCGATGGCATTTGCTTCATTGCCGACTAAGCCATAGACATTAGCTGCACCAATTTGGGCAGAAAAATCATCCATTTCATCATTGAGTAATACACCGGTACCATCGGCAACAAAGGCTGAGCCAAACGGGTAGTTAATGCTTAAAGTCGCCGAAACACGGTTACCTTGATTATCAATAATTGAAAAGTGGGTCGTATCTTCGCCTTTGCTTGGTGGTGCTGCGAGTTGTTTACTGCTACTAGCTAGTTGGTTATCAATGGTTGCCGCCAGTGTTTTGGCATAAGTCTTTGAGCTTAGTTTTTGCACCGGGACCGATACAAAGTCGGTATCACCCATATAACGACTGCGATCAAAGTAGGCGCGACGCATGACTTCGGTAAGTAGATGGCGTTGCTGGTGGATATCGGCGTGTTGATAATCAAGCTGTTCGAGTTGATTTAACATCGATAATAATACAATGCCGCCAGACGAGGGCGGAGCTACGGAGGTGACTTTATAACCTTGGTAGCTGCCAGTGATAGGTGTACGTTCTTTCACTTGGTAGTTGCGTAAATCTTGCTGTGTCCAAATGCCACCGGCTTGTTGCACTGAGTTAATTAATTTGTCAGCCACTTCACCTTGATAAAAGCCAGCACGACCATGTTGGGCGAGTTGCTGCAATGTGGCAGCAAGATTATGTTGGATTATTTTGCTGTTTAGCTCTGGAACTTGGCCATTGGTTAAAAACGTTGTTCGTGCTTCAGCGGATTGATTTAATGTGGTTAAGCGAAATTGAGCGAGCTGTTGATAATGCTTGGTAACGCTGAAACCTTGTTGAGCATAACGAATTGCCGGCGCTAGGGTTTGGGTTAGAGGCAGGCGACCATAATGCTGACTTAAATGATCCAGTGCTGCCGGTACGCCTGGAATTCCGGCGGCTAAAGCGCCATCCAATGACAACTGTTTATCTACCTTGCCGTTATCATCAAGATACATATCTCGGTGGGCAGCAGCAGGGGCTGTTTCACGGCCATCAACCATGGTTTGAAAGCCATCTTCAGCTCGATGTAATAACCAGAAACCACCGCCACCTAAGCCTGAACCAGCAGGTTCAACTACTGCTAGGGCAGCACTAACTGCCACTGCGGCATCAAAGGCATTACCACCTTGTTGCAAAATTTCTAAGCCAGCTTGTGTTGCTAAGGGATGGGCGCTGGCAATGGCGGCTTGTTGAAGTTCATCGCTGGCGACAAATGGACTGAAGAGAAGTGTCAGACAAATGCTTAGCTGGCGGATGAACATCATAACTTAGGCCTCTTTTATTATTTGTTCTGCTAACGATGCTTGGCGTTGTTGTGCTTTTAATTGTTGTTTTTCAGCACGGTGAGTTGCAATGGTTTTGGCTGAATCTGAGCCCATATGAGCTTCACCACGTTCAGTTGCGAGAGCGACTTGTTTTTCACGTTCTCTGTAGCGTGCTTTTTGAGTGTCAGATGTTTTATCAAAACAATGTGGGCAACTGATGCCATGTTCGTATTGTTCAGTTTGTTGTTCTTGTTTGGTGATCGGCATACGGCAAGCATTACATTGATCGTATTGACCTTTTTCTAAATGATGATCAACGGTGACTCGTTCATCAAATACAAAACATTCACCTTCCCACATGGTGTCATCAGCAGGTACATCTTCTAAATATTTTAAGATGCCGCCTTCTAAATGATAAACCTCTTCAAAACCTTGCTCTTTCATATAAGCAGTCGATTTTTCACAACGAATTCCACCAGTGCAAAACATCGCGACTTTTTTATGCTTAGCAGGGTCGAGGTGTTGTTTTACATAGTCTGGAAATTCACGAAAACTCTCGGTATCAGGGTTGATCGCATTTTGAAATGTACCGACCTGATATTCGTAATCATTACGTGTATCGACTAACACGACATCAGGATCACTGATTAACGCATTCCAATCTTTCGGTTTTACGTAGGTACCGACGATATGAGTTGGATCAATGCCGTTGACGCCCATGGTGACGATTTCTTTTTTCAGTTTTACCCGAGTACGAAGAAAAGGCATTTCTTCGTTAAAGGATTCTTTATAAACAATATTGCCAAAGCGATCATCAGTTGTTAAATAGGCGATTAAAGCATCGATTGCAGCACGTGTTCCGGCTACAGTACCATTGATACCTTCTTGGGCTAATAACAAGGTGCCACGGACTTCTTGCGCCAACATAAAGTCGAGCAAAGGTTGTTTAATCTCTTGATAATCATCGAGTGTGACAAATTTGTAGAGAGCACATACAACGGTCTGAGCCATGGTAATCCTGTATTTTTAATAATGTAATCAACCGGCTATTCTACTTTAATTCACACACTTTGTCTGGGGTGATTCATTTTTTAGTGTGAACGAATAGAATAAATGCACAAGTTAAATTTACTGCAATGATAAAAGCTATCAAGACAGCCTGTTTTGATTGTTATAAAATTAAATTACTTGCTGTTGATACTCCATAATTATAAGAACAGTGGCTATTAAAATGATTGAATTTGCAGAACAATCTATTCAAGTCAAAGATATTATGACCAAACCCGTTATTACGGTGAAGTTAAATGAAACTGTTGCTCAAGTATTGAAACTGGCAAAAACTAAAAATGTCACCGGTTTTCCACTGGTCGATGACAAGAATAAACTTATTGGTATCGTGTCTACACTTGATTTAATCACCTTAATGGCGGTGGGCAAGCAATACCTCAAACTGGGCGAACTACCGTTAGCGATAAAAGTAGATAAAGAAGTGCTGACACTTCGGCCTAGCTCAACCACTAAAGAAGCGATTAAAACGTTAATCAAGAATCGGGTGGGGCGAATTATTATCGTTGATAACGAACATTCACCTTGTGGCATCGTGACCCGTAAAGATATTGTTAATTATTTTATTGAGCTTTATAAACTGGAAAAATCATGAGAGTTTGGAATAAATAGGCAGGTTGATGCTAGCAAAAGCATTTCGAACTAGGCGTTGATAACACCTTAATGAAGTAAAGATGATTACGTATCACTAGAACGCTTCAACATGCTTCGGTCAAAAAATTTATAGTGAGTTTGTTGATCATTTTTTGCCGCATACATAGCAATATCTGCATAATTAATGACTTCTTCACTATTTGTGGAGTCGTCTGGCACTATAGCAATACCGGTACTAAGAGAGATTTCAATTGATTGATTCTGTATAACCATTGGCGACTCGAATTTGGCTAAAATGGTTTGAATAATTTTATTAACTTCAGATTGTGATTTTACGGCTTGAATTAATACAATAAATTCATCACCACCGATACGGTAGATATGGTCATCAGTACGTATTGAGTTTTGAATCCGGTTTGCTGCCTCAATCAGGACTGAATCCCCTGCATCATGACCGAAAGTATCATTGAGTTGTTTAAATTTATTCAGATCGATAAAGCAAACACCACACTTTAAATTAGAGCCTTTTTTAAGCTGTATCGTTTTTTCAAGATCCGCAAAGAGGTTGTTACGGTTTTTTAAACCCGTTAACAGGTCATGATGTGCTTGATAGTTTAACTTTTCTGTCCTTGAGTGAATTGCCTCATTCATTGTATAGAACCGAGCCAACAAATAGCCCATTTCATCTTTTGAAAGCATATCTGAAATATCTATTTTTTCGCCGGCTTCCATTTTGTGAGTGTTAGCTATTAATAATTTTAATGGGGAAAAAAAGTTTCTATTTAAAAATGGGATCGTAAGAATAGCTAACACAATAAAAAAAACCATTTCAGCTATCATCAACGTTACGATTTGTGCTCGATGTGCTTTAAATATCCCTTTCCTTTGCTCGAGTAAAAGGAGTTCATCATTATTAAAGTCAGTCAATTGGACTTTGATTTTATCCATGAACTGCTTGCTCTCATCTTGTTTTACTAGTTCTAAGGCTTGGGCGGGCTCTAGTGCCGACAATGAAATTGTTGCTGCTAATTTTTCAAACTTAAGCGCAATTAATGTTTGCACGGTATCTAAACGTTGTTGTTGTTGATTATCTGAGGTCAGAATTCTAAGTTTTCTGAAGTGATCTTTGACGTTAAGAAGGCCGGCATGATAGATGTCTAAGTAACTTGGGTTTTGAGTGAGTAACAGCCCTCGCTGGCCTCTTTCTGTATCTTTCAGGCTACTTAATAGTTTTTCTGTTGTTATAAGTACTTCATGAGTATGAATGACCCATCTCAGTTTTTCTTCTTCAAATGTTTCCATTTTAAAAGTAAAAACTGAATTACCAATTACAGTTAAAAATAAAAAAACTATAAATAGCGTTAGTTTTATACGTATGGTCATTCTTTGCTCACCTTTACCGATATTTTAGCTTGCTAAAAGTATGGTGAGTATTAGTATGCACTTGTTTATAAGCTAACTAGCAACTATTTATCGTCTTTAGTTGCAATAGCATTAGCACCTAAACCAAACTAGAACAGCCGTTTTCAGGTGTATTGTTGAGTGGCACTCACCTCCAGTTAGATATTAATTGCTGTAAGTGTTGCTCAGTGAAATCAGACAAGCGATGCAATTTCAGGTGACTAATATCAAACTTTGTTTGTGAAAATTCGAGTTCTGCAGGTATGGCAACCGTTTTTATATGGGCTTTTTTGGCTGCAACAATGCCAGATACCGAATCTTCAAAGGCAAGGCAATGGGCTGGATCAACATTTAATTTGATTGCCGTTGATAGGTACACCGCTGGATCGGGCTTACCTTTATGTTCATCTTCGGCAGATGAAATTGCATCAAAATAATGACCAATGCCCAGTTTATTAAGAATAATGGGCATTAATCGGGCGGGTGAATTAGTGGCTAAGCCAATTTTGATTTGTCTACGTTGGAAAAAATCTAAAATATCGGTCACGCCAATCATTGGTTTGCCATATTTACGAATTAGACTTTCAACATGATCAACTACGGCCGTTTCAACTTGATCTAAACTCTGTCCTGACCATGGACAGTGCCGATACCAAAACTGAGTGACTTCACGAGTTGTCATAGCGGCCGTTTGAGCAGCCAGTTCATCAGTGACATTGACTCCAACTGCAGTGAAAACGTGTTTCTCAGCCAATTGCCACATTGGCTCGGAGTCAATGAGTAGTCCATCCATATCAAAAATTGCAGCTTGGATCATAAAGGCATTCGGTTAATTGAAATAAGGCAAAGAGTATGACTTATTTTGACATGGCAGCAAGTTTCCGTGGTTTGAGGGTCTTTATAGTTAAAAGCTAATAATCGTACTGAAAAATTTACTGCCATTTTCAGTAATAAACCAAAAAAGCAGAGCTGAGTTGATGATGGCGGTGAGCCAGAAGATAGTTTTAAATTTATCCTTATTAGATTTATGTCTTAATTTATTTTGTGCATAAAAGGCACCAGGCCAACCGCCAAGCAAGCTTAATATGTGGAGGGTACTTTCTTTAGTTCGCCAACGGTTATTTTGGGCTGCAGACTTATCGATGGCATAAGCCAAGAAGCTTATTAGGCTAGTAACAAGGTAAATACTAGTAATTTGAATTGCTAATTTTCCTGTAGCAGTTAACACAATCAACAGGCTGCAGAAAATAATGGTGATAATTGAACCAAGCTTACGAGTTGGCTTTTTGTAGGTATTGTTTTTTTTAATATCACGAACAAAATTAACTTTTGTTGCTTTAAAGCGACCGTCTTTGGCTTGTATTTGCTGATAAACGATAATATCACTGTCATTAGGTCGACGTGAGCGTTCGGAAAAAGATTTTATATGGACGAAGGCTCGATTGCCACCACCGTTAGGTTCTACAAAGCCAAATCCTTTGTCATCCTGCCAGTTTGTGATTTTTCCCTGAAACCTCATTTAGCAAAATCCTTGATCGTGGTATTTTTTCAGAAAATTATTAGTGTTCAACTTGATAAGTTTAAGGAGGAGTTATTTTATAGCAGAACGATTGTTTTAATAGCTGCACTATTTCATGTTCACGGTTGGTAAGCAATAGAAACAGTAACTAATTAAAGCCAACAAATTACAATAAATCAGGCGTATTATTGGACTTTATGTCGAGTGTTTTTTGTGAGGCGGTTATGGCTAGCACCAAACAACTTCAAGAAGAAAACGAGCATTGGCACCAAGTGCATGTGCTGTGGATTAATGAGCTTGAGCAATGGCAGCGTGAAACGCAGCGGTTAGTCGCTTGGGTATACAAGCTAGAGAAAGCCTTGCCGGAGCAATCGATGTTATTGCAACAGCATCAAGCATTGATCGAACAGCATGAGCAGAAAATTCTGCAGTATCAATCAGGATTAGAACCGCGATGCTTGCCGGAGGATACAGATTTTATTTCTATTAAACGTCAGTTAGAATTTCATAAAACCTTGAAGACATTACATAATGAAACCAAGCTGCAGCATCTTAAATTAAAACAAGGTTATATGGCTGAACTCGATAAATTTAAGGATTTGGTCAAGGATGTATTAACGGATATTGATTAACTGCCCCAGCTTCTTACCCGGCCAGTATCAATGTGAAGAAAATTAGACTTGGAGTAGTAACCAACGCCACCAATTCGTAATGACATAGCTGCTTGTTGTAAGTCGGCTAGTTGGCATTCAGGTAGGCGAATATCAATGGCTCTGCCCTGCATGTGCAAGCTTTTTTTGGCAACACCACTGCTATTTTTTCTTAATGCAGCATTGGTCTTAGGCGAGCGGTAGCCAGAAATAACATGGAAAGGTTGTTTGCTATCTATTTTGTGGTGCAATAAATTGAGTAATTCAATCAAGTTATTGTCCATTGCCATAACATCACCAGTACGATGATCACGTAATACACTATTAATAGCGTGAAGTTCATCGTGTTGATATTGGCCTTCAGCCCAATAAGTGGCGTTTACTTTTTCGCCAGTGTGTAAGTTGACTAGGGACAGTTTTCGTTCTGGAGAGCTGATAACGTTAGCAAATGCAGTGGGCATAGCCATGCTGGCAGCAGCTGCAAAACCTAATTGGAGAAATTTTCGACGAGATGGTTCATTGTCGAAAGTATGAATTGTTTTGAGTGTCATGCCGCCCCTCAATTGGTGAATCTGAAAAACATTAGCGGCCGATTATATTTAGTTTTATCAATAATTACAAACAATTAGATCACAGTTTGTCGCGATTGTAGCTATCAGGTGAGAAGGTTAAACGGTTGTTATCAGTCCAGACGGTGAAGTAGGTGGTATAGAGATTAATAGGTGTTTTTAATTTATGCCATTGGTTTTTACCACTGGCAATAGCTGCCGCAAGAGCCGTATCCGTCATCATATTGCGAACACTAAATGCCGCTAGCGCAGCTGGATCTTCAAGTCGAATACAACCTGAACTGTAGTTGCGCTTAGAGTCATCAAATAAGGCTTTATTGGGAGTGTCATGAAGGTAAATATCCCAAGGGTTTTTCATGAAAAACTTCATTTGGCCTAGGGCATTGTCTTCACCGGGATCTTGGCGTAGCGAATAGGGAAACCGCTGAGTATTAAGCTCATGCCAGTCAATTCTATAGGCGTCTATCTCATTACGTTGACCTCGTTGATATTGATAAACACGAATATTTTTCAGGTAAAAGTAATTTGGATCTTGTTGCTGCTTGGGCAATAAATCAAGCTTAGCTAGGCGTTTAGGTACATTCCAATAAGGGTGAAGTACTAGGTGTGATATTTGACTAGTAATGATCGGTGTCGGCCGATGTTTTTTGCCAACGATAACTTTCATAGATAGTTTTTGTTGACCATTTTCAACGGCAGTTAAGTTGAAGTTGGGAATATTGACCATTACATAACGTTGGCCTAAATCCTTAGGCAACCAGCGAGCACGTTCAAGGTTAAGTTTAATTTGTTCAACACGCTGTTGCGCCGATACATTCATCGCCTGACGTGTTTCTGAGCCAATCACGCCATCGATTTTTAAACCGTGTTGTTGCTGAAATTGTTTGACTGCTAAGACCAGTTTGTCATCAAACAGCTTTGGGGATGGTGGCGTAGCTAACAAACCGGTTTGGCTAATATTTAATCTAGCTCGCACATTAGGAATAATGACGTGTTTATCACCTGATTTTAATAACGGTGCATCAGCAATGATCGGCCAGCCACCGCTATCAACATATGTTTGATAACGGGCTAAGGCTGAACCTAAAACTTGATAGCCCATAACACTAGGAATTAATGAATTTAGTTGTTGTTTGAGCTTACCTTCACTTAATGCTTGTTGGATAAAAGTGAGAGCATCAAATTTTGCTTGTGGTATATGCCAATCTGGTTCTAGCTCTGCTGGACTATATTTACCAACAGCTACGTGTTTAGTCAGTTTTAATAAGCCGTCACTGAGTAGTAGATCAAATTGTCGTGCTTGAGTTTTGCTTTGTTCAGGATCTAAATGGTTTAGCAGATCATAGTGATAATCACTCAGTTTGAAACCATGCAATGGTGCATTGGCGATAAATTCGAATGCATCATGGGCTTGCACAGTGAGCTGTTGATTTTTTAACCAGACAAAACCGTTGTTAGACTGATATAGCTGGGTTAAATCGCTGACATTAAGCTGCAGTGAGGATAGATCATTGTCAGCTTGGGCTGGTGAGACCAAGCAAAATACGAGTGTAAACCAGATAAAGTAATGCTTCTTCACTACAGTAAATACTCATTAAACTGATTATGAGCTATCTTCACACTTCGCTTGATATGGGGTCAAGCTGTTTTCGAACGAATGCGTATTAATAACCACAAAAAGAACGGGCCACCTAGTAATGTGGTGATCACGCCGACTGGAATTTCGGCTGGGGCAATAATCAGTCTAGCAATGGTATCGCAGAAAACTAAAAATCCACCGCCAAACATTAATGTGGCTGGTGTTAGCCAGCGATGGTCACTGCCGATAATAAGTCGACAAATATGAGGCACCATCATGCCAATAAAACCGATGGGCCCACATAAGGCGACAATGGCGCCCACACATAGTGAGGTGATGAAAAATAAGAGGTATCGAGTTTGTTTGACGGCCACACCACGACTTAAGGCTATGTCATCACCAGCCATTAATAAGTTAAGTTCTCGACTTAACCAAATGATCACAGCCACGCACAAGGTGACAAAGGGTAATAATTGCATCAGGTCTTGATAACCAACGATACTGAGTTCGCCCATGAGCCAACGTAAGATGCGAAAAGAGTCAGTAACATTACTTAGATATTGAGTGAATAAAATTAAGCTGGAAAAGAAAAAGCTAATGGCCACACCGGTCAGCAATAAAGTCTCAGTGGAAAAACCTTGCCGAAAGTGACTAATGCCATAGACGATGCTGATAGCTATTAAAGCACCTAAGAAAGCTGAAAAACTAGTGCCATCAATACCTAACAGGGAAAAGCTCAAACCTAGTGATACATAAATAGCAGCGCCAAGCGATGCGCCACTGGCTACACCTAAAGTAAATGGCGTGGCTAGTGGGTTATTAAACATGGCTTGAAAGACCATGCCACATAAGGCTAGACCGGCACCAGCAACAAAGGCAAAGATGACGCGAGGAATGCGTATTTCGAACATTATTTGTCGTTTTATTTCGGCACTGACAGGGTGATCGATACCTAACAAAGGGCTGAGCAATACAACAGATAAACTAAGTACCGTGATCAGCAGTAAGCGGTGTGACTGTGTCATAGCTGTTCATCCGGCAGGGCAATGATTGCCCCTGTTTGTGGGTGGTTAAGAAAGATAAATGCTTGCTCATATAGAGAGTGTAAGCGGTCTTTTTCTAAAAACTCACTTGCAGGACCTTGCCACAGACTTTGCCCCTCTTTAAGGGCTAGGATCTGTTTACTGTGCTGACTGGCATGGTTGATATCGTGGCTGACTTCAATAATAGTGATCTGATGTTGCTGATTGAGTTCCCGAATCAGTTTATGCACTTCAACTTGATGATGAGGGTCTAAAAAGCTAGTCGGTTCATCTAATAATAATATTGGGCTTTGTTGACACAGTGCCGCTGCGATCATTACTCGCTGACATTCACCACCACTGAGTGTTGATATTTGGCGATCGGCAAATTGTTCGGTATTAGTGATGGCAAAAGCCTGTTCCACAGCTTGTTGATCCAGTGGCTGCCATTCTGACATTGCTGAGTGAAAAGGGTAGCGAGCCATGGCAACAAACTCTTTAACAGTAAAAGGCAAGGTTCGGCCATTAGCTTGCGGTACATAGCTGACCTGTTTTGCTAGTTGCTTTTGACTATAGCTAGTTATCGCGTGTTGATTAATAAGCAGTTGGCCGTGAGATAACGGCAAGATGCCCATAATGGCTTTAATTAAGCTGCTTTTTCCTGCACCATTCGGTCCGACGATGCATAAATAATCGCCTTCATTGACTTGAAAACTAATGTTTTCAAGTAATACTTTGTTAGTGACAGCGACTTTGATATTTTGGCCGTGTATAACGCTGTTCATTGCTGCATTTCCCAATCAAGTTCTGGATGAATCAGTGGTGCCATTTGTTCTAATAATAGAAATATACGTGGCCCGGGAATGGTGGCATAACCTTGTTCAATAATGTGGACCTGATTATTTTTAACAGCAGTAATCAACTCTAAACTTTGCCACTGGTTTTTGACTTGGCTGAGATCATAGTCATGTTCATGAGCTTCTGGAAAAATATCAAAGATGATGTCGGGGTTTAGTTTTAATAAACCTTCAGCAGATACAGTGGGGACTTTTAAGCGACGATCTTGATAGACGTTTTCACCACCGGCTAGATAAATTAAATCGTTGTAGAAATCATTTTGACCGGCAATAAAAACGGAGCGCATTTGGTCATCGCCCAAACTATGGCCCATGGCGAGCATCACTGTCGGCCGAGCTAAACCGGCGGTTTTAGTTTGGATATGTTGGATCTTATGCAGGATAGTATTATTTAGTGTCGAGGCTTGTTTTTGTTGACCGGTACGTTCCCCGATTTGTTGAATACTGGTTTGAATGCCGGCAAGCGTATTGTTCTTGACAGTAAAGGTGGCAATGTTGAGTTGATGTAATTGTTTGATAATAGTTTGATGTTCAGCCAATAAAATAACTAAGTCACAATTGGCTCACAAATTCAAACAAATTAAATTCAAAAATTTCAATAAAAA
>MAAB01001199.1_pt1 | contig 69868 bp, 50 predicted proteins | sample 1115991 | NCBI WGS metagenome assembly MAAB01 (sample SAMN04961124, study PRJNA320927) | seawater metagenome | isolation source: sample BD02T18 sea water enriched with oil for 18 days | place: USA:Gulf of Mexico | collected 2013-07-27
TTATAAACAATATTAATGTTGTCATAACGATTACAATGGTTTTCATTTAAATAGCCTAATTTAATTAATTACTACCCTAAGTCTAAAAAAGTTTCCTTAAGGCTTTCTTAAGGAAACTTTAACAATTAGAATTACTAGATAATTAATGTCTTTTAGAGGCTAATTTTTTTTCTACCTTCGTGAGTAAAACTTGTATTTCATTTTGTCTATATTTATCAGCAATTGGCCTAGTCCGCTTAGCAAAAGCGGTCATTCACGTAATTGTAAAAGTTAAAAATCAAATTCATTCATTAAATCTTCAATAAAATGAGCTGCTAACTCATGCCTACCTGTATAGCCCGATTTTGAGTAAATATTTGTCGCCTGGCTCCTAACTGTTTTTTCCTTAACATGGCGAGCAAGAGCTATTTCTTTCATCGACAGTCCTTTTATCAACAGTAAAGCGATTTCTGATTCTGATGGTGTAAGACTCCACTGAATGAACTGTTCCTTCATTACAGATAACAACTCACCCGCAAGCCTTGCTGTCTTCGTTTTCTCTACTTTAATTTCTGTTCCTAGGGATTTAACATGTTTTATTTCAAAATATAAAACGATAGAAATAGCGACAAAAACAACCAGCTCTATAGTGATATGAAAGAAGCCATCTTCACCACTAATAAGGTCTCCTATGATGTCATAGATAAAAAATGAACTAGCAAAAGATAATACAATCGCTGGAAAATATTTTTTAAACGTCACAAAAGCCTCTTATTTTAACTACTATTATTTTTTTGAATTTGAACATTTCTTTCCAAATAGGTTTTCCACAGAGCATATGAAGTGCTACAGCTCCTACATGAAGAAATAAATATAAGGGTATTAAAGTTTCACCGATCTCATGAACTTCTTCAATGAACTCGAAAACATTACTCTCTGTATTTGAGCCTAACATAAATAGCGCAATACCAGTAAGAGACATCCACGTAAAAATTAATAATCCAAAAGCTTGGGTAATACCTGATAGCCCTTGGTGAATCTCTCTTTCTGGCACTTTTAAACTTAACAGGGTGCGAAAATCATCTAATGCTAATCGCCATTGTTTTATTGAGAAAGGAGACCAGCTTTTAAAAGAAAGAGGTCCTTGTGTAGCAATTCCTACTAAAAATCGTAATGTTATGATTGCGGCTACTGATAAGCCTAAGTAACTATGCAGTAAATAGCCTATTGATATTACATCATCATCTGCAAACTCACTAGTTAGATAAGCTGTAATCCCAAAGACTGCTAATCCTAAATGAATAAGCTTTGCGTAAATTGGATATTCATATTTTTTCATAATAACTCAAACTGTCATTTGGCAAACCTTAATAAACTTTACCAGCTACACCATATAAAATTAATTGGGCACTTGCCCCTTCTAGCTATATATTGACCTCCTAGGGTACATAGTGGGCATTTGTCTGATGACTAAATTTTAAAGAGCAACTAATGTTAAATAGAGAAATGTAAAATTTGAATATTTTGCAATGTAGTATTTGTGTGAAAAAAATTAAAGAGGCTGTTATGAGTATTGAAAGAGAACAAGTTTTCGTGTGGACTCGAAGAGTAAGGCTTTTCCACTGGATTAATGTTATTGCCATTTTATTACTCATTATTATTGGTTTCATTATTCTTAATAGTAAAGCAATTGGTGTAACCACTGATGGGAAGGTTTTGTTAAAAACAATACATGTCATAGTGGGTTATATATTTGCAATAAATTTACTATTTCGTCTAATCATTGGATTTATTGGTAAGTCGTATGAAAGGTGGAATAAAACATTACCTTTTAATAAAGGATTTAAGAGTGAATTAATTGAATTTAAACAGAAGAAACAACTTGCTTATAAAGGGCATAACCCCGCAGGGAAAATCATGGTATTTGCATTACTCACCTTAATGTCTATCCAGATGGTTTCAGGGTTAGTAATAGCAGGAACAGATATTTATTATCCACCATTTGGTGGTTATTTTGCTCAAAGTATCGCGGTTGATAAAGATAACATGTCAAGTATTAAGCCTTATTCTAAAGTTAATGTTGATGAAAAAGCATATAAAGCAATGAGGGAAATCAGAAAGCCTTTTATTACCGCACACGTTTATGCTTTTTATGGCCTAATTTTTCTTATCCCTCTTCATATTTTAGGAGTGATTGTAGCTGAAAGAAGAGAGCGAAGTGCCTTAGTTTCAGCAATGTTCAATGGATATAAATATCTACCTAAAGCAACAAGAGATGAATGATAACTCAATAAAAGTTAAATAAATTAATCAGGATTATTCTGGGCATTAAATAACTCCACAGTTCTAACTTATAATGATAATTTTAGGCTCGAATTAACATCATGTGATGGAAGGTCAACGGCAGCAATGAGCTTATTGTTGCCTGTCAAATTTAGTTAAGCTTTGTCATTTAAAAGTGTCCGATCAGTTTGTGATATTACTTCCCACTTACACTTATCTTTCTTTTCCCCGTTACATGTAACACAATTTACTCGCTCTCTTTTCATTGCGACACAAAGTAAATGGGTAGGACGACTCATAGCGACATATGTTGTTTTGAATCTATCTTCCATTCTGCTAAAACCAGTTTTAGGTCTTTGGTAGCTTTCACCACAAAACAAGTTTCCAGTTTTGTCATTAAAAAAGTAACTCGATTCAAATTTTGAGTAATTTTCATTCTCTAACAATAGTGTTGCCATGTGAGTCTCTCCTTTTACAGAGTGTATAGTTCCTACTTTAATGGTTATGTCATCTTTAGAAATTATGTTTGTTTTGCTCTTATGTTCGAATTGAGAAGAAATAATATTGTTTGTAATAAATGCATTATTTGGGAATGCGTATTCGTATGAAGTTAAAAATTTTAAAAATTCTTGTTTTATAGCTGAAGTCGCCTTTCTTTCAGATTCAATGTCTTTAATCCAACTAAAAGCCTTAATGTTAAATTCTCTAAAAAGTACAGGGTTTTCTTTTAACTCATTAATTAGTGCTGATTTGCTATACGCTTTTTCTTGGTTTAAAGCCAATATCGCAATAAATGCATTAATGAAAATGTCGTAATAAATTCGAGTTCCACTATTGTTTATTTCTTCGGTAGGTCTTTTTTGAAAATATGATATTAAATTGTCAAAGTTAACAATTCTTTTGGCAGTATCTCGCGAATAATTATTCACGTATGAGTGTATGGTTACTTTATCATTACTTTGATCAGGTTTCTTTCCTACAAAGCCCACAATATTAAATGGAGAAGACTCTCGATTCCAATTTATGTACGACTCTTCTTGCAACAAGTTATGATTTTTAATCTCATTGTAGAATAATTCAATGGCTTCTTCTGGGTGGTCATATAATAAAATACGAGGTTGCAACGAAGCCCAAGTTGCTTTTCCAATAACATCTGGTAATTCTCTTTTAAATGGATTTAGGCACTCACTTATAGTTGAGCTATATCTCTTACTATCTTTTATTTCTAACCGTAAAAATTGCCTATCACTAATATTCCAAGCTGTTTCATTTGCTTCAACTTCACTAAATATCGCTTGATCAGGATCTCCATAAAACTGTCGAACAACATTAGAATTAAAAACGTCATCAATAATATTCAATTGATGTTTCTGTGTATCTTGCATCTCATCTACAAATAGGAATTTAAATCTTTTTTCAAAAATAGGATTAATTAAAGAACCATATATATTTGTATACCAACTGGCAAAATTAAAAGTATCTTCAAAGCTTAAATATCCCTTACCCCACAAAGAAAAAATAAGAGCTTTGATAGCCTTATAATTGTCAGAGGTTTGGTTTTTAATTAGAGTTTTACCATTAGACTTTTTTATAATATTGTCGCTAATATCAAATTTTAAGGAGGCTAGGAAATCTATTGAGTTATTAGTTTTATCTTTAGATGAGGCGCTTTTATTCGTATTTTTATTCGCTTGCCCATACAGGTAATTACAAAGAGTTTTAGAACCATTCTGACCAAAACCGATATCAAAAAAACAATTCTTCTTTTGATAATAAACATAGCCAGAATCTATCTTACTAATTCGGTCGAATTTCTTTTCTGGGTATAGACTAAATGCGGGTATTGCTAAGTACCTATCGACAAAACTCTGAATAGTGCCAAAAAAATTAGGATGCTTAAAAAGAATATCTGCTTTACCACCAAGCTTACTTTTTATTTCATCAATTGCGACATTCGTATGTGTTAATACACAAATACCGCTGCCATCAGGAAAGGGCATCTTACGAGATAGCAATAAAAGCTTGGCAAGTAGTACTGTTGTTTTACCGCTTCCGGGGCAAGCAATAATATTGGCATTTTCCCAATGATCTAATATTCTACGTCTCTCGCTGCCTCGCTCGCTAAATGACATTTTAGGAATACCTAACTCTAGACAAACAGATTCTATTTCTCTTTCAGTAAACTTAAATTTATCCATTGTCGCCCTCTTCACCACAAGCATATTTAATTGCATCAACAATATATTTAAGGCTGGGGTCAGATTTAATGATCTCTTTAAGATCATCTTTATTCTGGGTAAGGATTTCAGAAAAAATTTGTGCGGTAACGGCTTTTGATGGTTTATTTGAGCTTACGAATGGCTTGAAAATTTCATAAGCTATGTCGAATTTATTTCCGCTATTTAATTTAGTTTCGCCTAATGGGGTAATTGTATCTCCATCGTTATCATATCCCTCGGTATGTAAATTTAAATCACCTTTTGCATCATATAATTGTTGAAGATAACCTTCTGAAGACTTAACTTTTTTAGCAACTTCTACAGCCTGAGAAAAATGTCCTCTTAACTGCTCACTTAATGCCAAATCGTACTCCAGTGTCCATTTCTCATTCAAAAATGCTTTCACATTATTGCTAAACTTTGACTCAACTATTCTCTTTCTCTTTTGCCTAATTTCATCAATATTATCAATATCTAATTGTACTTTCGGCCAAGTATTTATAATTTTATTCAGACCATTTGGCATTCTGTTTTTTTGAATGCACTCTTTAATAGCGTCATTAAGTTCGTCTTTATTTGAATAGATATTGCCTTGTATGTTTTTTATATCGTAGACAGTTTCACCTACTGACAATGAATCACCTACTTTGTAGTAAGTGGGTTCAGTGGGTTCAGTGGCTTCATCGCGATAATATTCCAAAGCTCTGACATCTATATCTGTTATTACTGAAACTGGAATTTTTAACTCATTTCCCTTTGCTCGTATAAATATATTGGCATAGCGTAAGAACGCAGTACTATTTACATTGACTATCGAAACGCCATATTCATGAAGTGGCATACCAATAATTTCAGCAAGAGTAGGGATAAGAATATTTTCTGCATCTCCTTCCACCATGATTACACCTTTTGCAAAAAATAGGTTTGCTTTTGTAGAATCAAGAAAACGTTGAAGAAATTTATAATCACCAAAAGCTAGTCGAGTTTGACCGCTCCACATTGGGTAAACGCCACCTTCATTACAAAGAATTAAATTCTGTAAATCTATTGATGAACCTATGGTCGTGCTATGGGTTGTTAAAATAAACTGTATTTCTTGGTCGGCACTTAGTTCTTGTAAGGTTTTAATAACACGTAATTGTGCTTGTGGATGAAGATGCGCTTCGAGTTCTTCTATAAGGCATAGTCTAAGTGAATTGTATGGGTCTGTTTTAAGATGGAGTAACTCAGCAGCCATGAATAACTTATTGAGTGTACCAAGACCTGAACTATTCTCCTCTAGCTCCAAACCTAATGATCGCAGGATTTTACTTAATTCAGGTTCGGCAATTTTTATTGAAGCAGAACGGTCATCATCATGATGAATGAAACTTTTTACATAAGTATTTATTTGACGAATAATATTATCAGATGCATCGTTGGTATTGGCCTTAACTTCGTCAAGGTAACTAGCTATTTGGCTATTGGCCTCCTCTATAATTTCTTCTAATTGATGTTGTTCAAATTGACCACTGTCATTTTTGGTTTTCTGAAAACCTTTATGGCTTTGAAGTATTTGAGCTAAACGGGATCGGTAACCTGGTGTTAATTCTGTTTCTGCATCTCTTAAAGGCTTCAAATAGGTTACTTGTAATAACTCTCGTGCATTTCCATCCATTTGAATTTCAGAATTTTCTGGTCCAGCCTTTAAGTCCCAAATGATACGATTGTTATTTTGAAGATTTACTTTTAGAAGAAGCCTTAGTTCGAACTTACGCTTATTAAAGTAACCCCACTCAAGGAAGTTGGCAGCTTCTTCATCTGTAAAATCACTAAAAATACCAATAATAGAAAGGCTTTCTGCTCTTATTAGCGATTTTTTTTGGTAAAAATCTTTTGGCTCGAACCTGACTGATTCAAAACTTTTAGTATTAAGCAGATAGCGCACAGCATCAACGATTGCAGTTTTACCTGAGTCGTTTTCACCAATTAAGACATTTAAGCCTTTTTTAAACTCTACTGTGAGTGATTCATATTTGCGAAAATTTGTTAATTCGAGTTCCTTGAGGTACATACTCGTCCTTAATATCAAGCGTTAGGTAGCACTGTATCGTAATCATATATTAATCAAAACAAATAAATTAACGCTAGGGTATTAATAAATTTTAAGCTAAAGGATTATTTCTGAAGTAATTAATAAAAGTGAAGTAAAGTTCCTTATCGTTGCAGGACTTTATCGTTTTCTCTATATCCTTGCTGTTATAATATTCAAGTGAGTATCGTTGAGTTTTATCAGATTCACACTTCAACAATTTTAATGATTCATCGCAAAAATTTGCAGTAGTCCAAAGCTCAAATGAGATTTTTTTATCGCGCCAATCGGGATGATTTTTAATATATTTTCTTAATGTAGGTATTCTTTTATTTACCCATTTGTCTACTTCATTATGATCAACAAAGCCATTGGGTAAGTGAGCTTTGCACTCGATAAACCTAATTCTATTATCTTGAGTAATAACGGTTACATCAACTTCGGCTTGTTCATTTGGAAATGGTTTATATATTTTATTCAGCTTAACCGATTCAAAATTCTCAGTTTTCCGAATAACTTCAGCGATTAAAAATTCAAACAACGTTCCTCGAAGGTTTCCAGCAACACCCTCTATTTTCCCTAAACTCTTAAAAAAGGCACCAATATCATGTTCATTACCAACTTTTTCTGCGGTATTTGATAATATATCAATAAGCTTTTTCAAACTTTTGGTTATTTCCTTGCCAAACAATGTATCAATTGTGGCTGGGATAACCCCATTTTCCTTTGCTATCCGTAGAGCTGTTGGAGAGTAATTTTCTGCAACAAAAATATGAAGGCATTTCCCAATTTTAGGCAAATATGCAAGTGTCTTACATTTTTTCAAAAATGCTTTTATACAATGTTCAGTAATGTTTTTTTCAATAGCTACATCACAAGTTATAAAACCAGGTTTTGTTGCAACACCTTTGCTTCCCGAAGTGAGTGGTGATAAGTATGAAGGTGCAGTTAGATCCCAAGAAAAAGTACCAACCATTGGCTCAGTATTTTCACCTCTAATTTTGCACGATCCATAACTAACCATACCTAAATTTTTAGCCCAATTTGCAATAGCTCTAAGTAAGATATCTTCTGCTACTATCCTTGCTTTTAGCTCAGCCACCAAAGTTTCAGTGTCATCGGTATTGCCTTGTATAAATATACATTCACCCAATCCATGGATATTTTGAACTGCAATCAATTTTATTTTTTCTAGGTTTTTAACAATTGCTTCAGCAGGAATGTGTTTTTTTTGTTTCACTGGAGAACCACAAAAAGTAATAAATTGCTGCATTGTTGCAACTCCTTTTCTTTGCTTTAGCGCTGCTATCGCGAAGCCATAAGAGGAGTTTGATTCAACAAGTACATCAACAAGTGCGGTCCAATAACGATGTGAACAAAAATCTTTTTTTAGGTACAGGAATTGTGCGTTATTGCGAAGGTTTAGCCCTTCTAACTTCTGGACATTGTCACTTCGTTTTATTCGTTGTCGAGCTGCTGGCTGAGAGATATTTAATTTCTGAACGAGCAATTTTGCAAATGTAGAGCTTGAGCACGGCCCATGATTATCCAGAATAGAAACTAATACATCATTCATACTGTCACACTACGCTATTAATATAATTACTTTCGTAATCATACAGTGTCTTTTAACACTAAGACAAGACATACCTATTATATGTGGGCTACAGAGATCTTTTTTTTAATTATAATTAATTTATGTCACACCATATTAAAAACATTGGTTAGTTAACTCAGCAAGGTTACTATTCTGATGTCTTTTTATTTACTTTCAACAATAAGCTATCAGTAATTTTCTGTTGCTTTGTTAGTTCCTTCCGGATCAAGTCTGAATCAATTTGCTCATATGCTTCTTCTATACTTTTCACATAACTAGAAACAGTAAGTAGAGCTGAATTTCTATCAATATCACTAATGTCAGTTTCAGCATAAATGTTAGAATCAGCCTTACCTGAATGATAGATGTCAGCCAAAATTTTTAAATCAATAAGCTTGTTGCATTTACCATCGAATTTACAAAACGAACTGGCATCGATAAATTTTATCTTGGTATTTCTTGGTCTATTTTTTTTGAGAACCAGTACATATAAAGGGACTGTTCTGGAGGTTATCAACTTTGGCGGTAATTGGATAACTGCATCAACATAATTGCCATCAAGCAAAAGGTTTCTTGCTTCACTTTCGGGTTGACGATGAAGAGGACCCTTTCCCAAAACAACAAAACCAATACCATCTTGTTTAAGCGACCAAATGATATGTTGGATAAAACCATGCTCTCGGTATTTGTCGAAAATAGTGTTTGAATCAACTCGTCCGTCTATGAATTCCTTTTTATATCTCTTACTAATTTCATGCTCTCTCACGCCCTCGGTTGCAGTGGGTTGAAATAGGGTATATGCAACATCAAAGCTTTCTTTACCTACGTTAGCATTGGGTGACAGTGCAAATGCATGTTTTGCGTCTATGTTTGCTGCTCCTGCGATTAATAGTTTCTCGTGAATGTATTTACTAGTTTGTAAAACCGATTCTGTCGTTATTGATACATTAGCATTATTAAGGACATAAGAAACTGAGGACTCCCCAGTGGTAGCAAACGGGTCATATGCATCATGAGGCCCATCCTTATTTGCCAGTAAAGATATTAACTCTGAAAAATCAAAAGGTGACTCTTGGTACGTAAAATTTTTCGATAGCCTATCCTCAGCATTCATTAATTGAAGGCGTTGTAAAACATGATCGTAAATAACGGTTAACTCATGCACACCAATGTTTTCAAATGTTGCTGGCTCCAGCAAAAATGAAATTTTATCCGTCATTCTAAATAACGGGCTAAGATCGGGCAATGCTAGTGCTTCATTGACCACTTCGTTAAATAGTGTTTCATGTAATTTTTTGATGAAATCCGTTTCAAGGACCGCTTTAAGATCATCTACATCAACAATATTGAAAAGTAACTCAACTTGCTCACGGTAGTAATCTTTTTGAACTTTGTTAATGAAACAAATAGTCAAAAATGACAGAAAGAATTTTCTCTCTACCTCTGTATCATTAGTGAAACCAGCATGATTGTATGATTCAACTATGTCCCTAACCAAAATCTCAGTGTTCATCATCATTGCTCTTTCCATAGACTGCTAAATACAGCATCAATTTCTTGTTCTCTGCCTTTTATTAACTGCTGATGCAATTGTATTTCTGTCCTTACACTATCAGCCGCTTCAACAATTAGCTGCTGTTCTGCTTCGCTTATATTTGGCACTGGTAATTCTGATAGAGTTTTTTTGCTGATCGAAGACTGATAACTACCCCCGCTATTATCATGCATCCAACGCTGTACATCAGAGCCATTAAGATAATATTCCAAAAACTGTGGGGATAACGAGACATCCGGCTTTACCTTGATAATAAAAAAGTGCTGATTGGCAACAACATTGTTAGGAACACTGTTTAAATAAATAGCTTTTTTTTGAGGGCCTTTGGCAACAATTAAAACATCATCAACCTTTAAGTTGTTATCTACTTTACTTCCCGTTAAATCCGTTCGAGCTAACTGTTCCCATTGAATGGGCCGTTGATCATTTTCTTTATCAAAATCACGTAATTGAATCACTGAATGAGTTGGCTCATCAGATTCAGGAATCCCATTTTTAAAGGTTCTTCCACCACGGATCACCGCAATATCACTCAACTTCATAGAGATTGTCCTCAATAGATATTACTTAAACAATAACATAACCCACTCTTAAAGTGGGAATAAAATATTGACAATTTCTAATATTTGATCAAAAATCAAACTGACATTAACCCACTACAGAAGTGGGAGGTGAGACTAAGAAGGTAAATGAACATAAAAAGACAAACATTTACCTATTAGATAAGGCATACAATTATGAGTATGGGAAAAACACGAATTGGTATAACTGATTCCTTAAGAGATAATTGGGTAGAGCAATTTAAGAAAAAAGAAAAAGCTGGTAACTTTGAAGCATTTTTAAGAACACAGGACGTTAGTTCTCATGGTTTTAGATCAAGAGTTCCATGTGTATATGAAAATAAACGCATTTATCACACCATGTCCTTTAATGAGACATTGGCTTTAACCGAATTACTGCATGACCCCGAAGTCATAGATATAAAAGAGCAGTACCCAATCACTGATATTGATAAATCTAGAGCTTTTGCTGAACAATTGGACATTAAGCATCCGCGCTATTTCGGCACTGCTGTAGATTCAATTATAACTTGGGATTTTTTATGTACTTTAATTGGTGGTAAAAAACGCGTAGTTAGTGTTAAACCTAAAGCCTTGCTTGAAGACAAACGCACTAAAGAAAAACTTACCCTTGAAGAAGCGTTGGCAAATGCACTGGGCTATGAATATAGAATAACAACTGACGAAGATGTTCGAACTGAAAAAGTTAGAAATATTATTCGTTGTGTTAGAGGAGCTGTATTATCTATTGAGTTACAGCTTATTTATGCTAAATGGTTAAACGTATTTTTCAAAAAAATAAAAAATAATCTCCATGATGAGTTAAACGTCACAATTGATGAACTAGCTGAGAAGTACAAAATTAGCTACGTTCAATCGTTTACTCTAATGCAGCATGGCTTTTGGGTTAAAGATATAATATCTGATGAAACACTCCCTTTAAGACCCGACTCAACTCCTTTCTTTATGGGGGTAGAGCGTAATGTTTAATTTAAATTCATTATTAACACCTGATGGCTCAACTTTATTAGAGGAGCCTATGTGCGTAGCTGAGATCTTCCCAAAACGTGATTGTGTGTTCTTATTGCCATATTTTACGGCAGGGGAAAAGGCTACTCAAAATCCAGATAGAAAACCCAAAAAATTTAAGCTAAGTGAACTTTGCAAGGAAATTAAAGCCGGAAGAATAGTGTTAGGTAAAATCAAGCTAGAAGCATTTAAAGAAGTGCCTGAAGAGTTAAACTACGATAGAAAAGGAAAGCTTTTACCTTCAATTGCAGAAAGAGATAGACGCTTTGAAATTGTGGAGGCTCTTTTAGGTTATAAGGATGAGCTTTTTTATCCAGAGCGTGGCAAAAGTCCCATTAGAATTGTTGCCGAACAGTATGATACTACCAAAACTTGTGTACAACGTTATCTCAACACTTTCTTTCGAGGCGGCAGGGCAAAAAACTCTCTTATTACTTCGAGAGGTCGCCATTGTACATCTCCAACATCAGGAACAAAAAAACGAGGTAGACCAAGAAAAACAGCAAGAGTTGGTATTATAGGGAAAAATGTTGATGACAATGACATAAAGGTAATGAAAAAAATCGCTAAGCGTGATTTTGTTGGAAATGGCTTGTCATTAAAGAAAAGCTTTTCAAATCTTATTAAAGAACATTTTTACCTACAGAAAGGAAGTACCGCACCTGACGGCTCCGAAACTGAGCCTACGCTTCTAGCACTAACTGACCGTGTAAGCATTAATCAATTTAGAGATTGGATGCCAAAGTTGCTTGATTGCCCTTCTATGAAAGAAGTGCACGCGATGCGTGGACAGAAAGTTGTTTATGAAGCAAACAATGCTGCTCGTGCTGGTCATTCCGAATTTGAAGCAGATGGACCGGGTGATGTATGGATGATGGACTCCACTGAAATCGATATTGAATTGGTTTCTCCTACTAACCGCCAAGCTAAAATCTCAAGAGCGACTTTATATGTTATTCGGGACGCTTTTTCTCGCTCTATTTGTGGAATCTATTTAGCTTATGGAAAAGCCTCGTGGAAAGAAGCCAGACTAGCATTATTTCATGCTATACGAAAAAAAGTTGAATTTGCAAAAGAGTATGGTCTCGATCTTACCGATGATGAATGGGCTGAATATGGTATGCCTAGAGTTTTGTTAGTGGATAATGAGGAATTTCAAAACAAGATAAGTGCTTCAGTAGGTAAAGATTTAGGGCTAGAAGTTTGCTACTCAAGAGCATACAGAGGTGATGATAAAGGCTTGTCTGAGTCATCATTTAATATGATTCATGCAATGGCTAAAAATGAAAAAATACCGGGATTTAGATATAAAAATTTGATTGGTAGAAATAGAAATTTACCAATGAAAACCGCTTGTTTAACGCTATTTGAAATGCAGCAGATTTTAATAATCTATGCCATTTATCATAACAATCACATTTGGAAAGATGACTTTCCTATCGAAGAGTCAGCTCTTAAGGCAGGTCTTAACAGAGTTTGTCGTGAATATTGGGATTGGGGGTTAAGAAACAGAAATTATTATTTACAAGAAAAAAGCGACAGACAGTTATATTTGAGCCTGCTAGAAGTTGGAACACTTACTGTGCATAAAACTCACTTCCACCTTCAAGAAATTGGGACAAATTATTATTGTGAAGAAATACGACTTAAGAAATTTCAAGACAGACCAAAGATGCCAAATAGCCAAACTCATAAGACTTTACCTTGTAGGTATATTCGCTCCGGCCTAAATAAGATAATGATCGAGTTTAAAGGTGAGTTCTATGTTGCAAGGTTAACCAGAAAGCATCAGCAAGAATGTGGGAAATTATCTGTTTCAGAGTTTTATGAATGGCAAGATGAATTGAAGATTAAAAAAGATATTTTTGAAGGTGAGCACATTCAAAATGAACATGAATTTTCAGATAAAGTTCAAAGTGTTGTGGGGAAAGCAAAAAAAGCAAAAGAATCAGAGAATGTTCAACCTCAAAGTACCTTACCTAGTAAGCCTGAAGCATCTAAGCCACTAATTGAGGAAGCTGACCAAACGGAGAATAAACGCTATGAAAATGCTTTAGATCATGAACATGGTATTTCAACAGCATCACAAGAGAATACTGAAGATCTATCTAGCATTGAAGCACCTTACGGTGACGATTCGGAAGATGATATTGACGATGAACTACTGTCACTAGCGGAGGAGCTGTAAATGGATTTTCTAGAACAATTTGATGATGATATATTGAGAGTGCCAGCAACCTACAATGATAACATTCCTGAAGAGTATAGGGATAATCCACTAGCCTCAGCATTGTTTGAAAAGTTATCAAAAAAGGATTTTGTTTCCTTAGTTTCATACCCACTTGAGTTTGATGAATCATTTAGATCAAGATCAGGAAGTGACCGTATAAAAAAAGCGTGTGAATTGTTTAAATTGGTTATTCCAATAACTCACTTTCATGAGTTGTATTCCGTTATGGAAAGAATGATATTTAATTCATATATAGATAGGAATCCTCTTAAAAAAAGTATTAAGTTAAACCAATATTCACTAGCGATACATAAGAAAATAATGGATCGCGGCTGGAAAAAAACATCAGGTGAAAGCTTTGTGTATACAGGACCAAGTGGACTTGGAAAATCTACTCAAGTAACAAGAGTTGCACAATGTTTCCCGCAAGTGATTTACCATTCAGAGTTTAATGGTAAGCCTTATAAGCAAGCACAGTTAGTATGGGTAAAAGTTAAAATTCCATCAGATGCAGCTAGAAAAAACTTTTCTCAATTATTTTTGAAAGCGGTAGATGAATGTTTAGGTACTACTTATGCCAAAGATAATGATGGCGTATCAGTTGGAAAGTATGAGGAGTTATTCCGTACAATAGTTTCGACATATAAGTTGGGTATGCTAATAGTTGATGAACTCCAAAACTTGTGTGTTGCCAAATCAGGTGGAGATGAAGTCTTTCTCAACTTTTTTAGTAGCTTATGCGATGACTTAGGTGTTGCATTGGTATTGGTTGGAACTCCAAACAGCACCGATGTTCTTAGTGAGACTTTTACTGCCACAAGACGATTAACTTCTGGTGGGGATATCCATAAAGACAGGTTTAAAAAAGGAGATGCAAACTGGCAGTTGTTAGTTACTAAGCTCTGGAAATATCAATTTGTAAATACACCTACGGAGATATCAACAGTTGTTGATAAAAAAACTAAAATTTCGAATTCTACATTGTTTGACGAGATATATGAGTTAACAGAAGGAATTCCATCAATATTAACGTTTTTGTTCGTGCAGGCTCATATCATGGCAATTGAAAAGCCAAATAAAGATAAATTAGAGGTCATTAATATTAGTCAGTTAAGACGAGCATTTAACAAAGGTTCACAATTAGTAAAGCAAGCTGTGTTGGCAATTAAAGATGGTGACTTGGATGTATATAAAGATTTAATGTCAGTTTCTGAAAAAGAGCGAGCACCTAAAAAGCTCATAATTGTTCAAGATCTTAAGCAATTGCTTGACTCAAAAAAACTGAGTAAGAAAGGCGCTACTGCTGTTAGAGCAATAGTCAAAGAGTTAGATAATGGCTATGTTCTTAATGAGAAGGAAAAGTCGCTACTTGCCAATGCAAAGTCAAAATTGGAACTAATAGAAATAGAAAGCTCTCAACAAGGTGAGTGTAATGAGGTGAAGTTATGATGCCATTTCACTGCCCTATTGAGCCAAATGAACATTTGCTAGGCTGGCTGTGTCGAGTTCACCTGCTAAGCGGTAATATTAAATTTGCTCATACGGCAGCAACACTGGAAGTGTCTGACAAGCCATTAAAGGGTTGTAATCACAATAGAGCATTTCAAGATGGATTGAACTTACTTCCAGACTTAAATAAAAATTTTGAAAATCACACTGCCTTTGGCTTGTGGGCAATATCATTACAACTCAAGGAATTTGGTGATTGGAAGCAAAATAACGCACAACTAGTTAAATGTGGTTTTGACCCAAACAAATTTGCATTTCACAGTTCATGGAAATATTGTTCATCATGTATATCAGAGGACATTAATATATATGGGCATAGTATTTGGCATTTTAAGCATCAATTGCCAAGTATTACCCATTGCTATAAACACCAACTTCCACTTTTATCAGATAGGACCAAATTAAGGGATTTGCGAAGCTCTTCATTACCACAAATGTATGATTTCTTACCGCATAAATTTGAAAATGAAACTTTGATGGTTGAGTGGAGCGAGTTTATTTTGACAATGTTTGATCGTTTAAACTTGAACCCTGAACTGGGGGGAATATTGCGCGAAAGAACTTTAAATTACTTAGATATATCAAGTGATTTAAGACTTAAAGATAAACCCAAAGTACTAACTATTCAGAAGAAAATGGATTCGGAGGTCCCAATTGAATTACTAGAGTATTTATTTTTATTTTACTCTCAAGAGTTCAAAAGACATCATTCTATACTCTGGAATACTTTAGGTTACTCGGTATATGAAAAGGCAAAACATCCTGTTTACTGGTTAATAATTCTTTATTGGCTTAAAGATAAAATTTCATTGGAATTGTAATCAATGAAACGCGCACCTTTTCATTTAGAAATACCGAATGACGAGGTGCCGTACAGTACTATTGCTCGTTATGCATATATAGGAGGGTTTCGTGCTCCTATAGCGTTAAAACAAATCTTTAATAACCCCAAAAAAAGGATTCATCCATTTTTACCAGGCTTACTTAATAGTTTTTCTGAATTTTTTGATCTAAACCCTATAGAAGTAATCACTCATAAAACAATTTATCCTCTTGTTAAGTTTGCTCAACCATCAGCAACAAGAAGCATTTTAAATGCAATGAAATGGAAAACTGACGACAAAGTCATTTGTAGTACGGCAATAGGTCATAGCCGATTTTCTACGTTCTACGGCCTCAAATATTGCCCACAATGTGTCATAGCAGATATAGAAAAATATGGTTTTACTTATTGGCACATAAACCACCAGATCCCCGGCACAGAAGCCTGCTTTAAACATCCTTGCTTGCTAAATGTAGTTGCGATGGGAGAAGGGCAAAGAGACAGAGCGTTATTTTTACCTAGCTTTGAAATAAAACAACCATGTTCAGCTAATCAACATCAAATTAAGTTTGCTTCATTTTCGGCAGAGTTATTGACTGCATTGCAAACTAAGCAGTCCAATTTCACTGATGTTTATCGACAATTACTTCAACAGCTAGACTTAATTTGCTCTAGCGGTAAAAACCTGAAGACTTCTGAAATATTGAAATTAGCTTCGTGCTACTGGAAAGGTCTGGAGTTTTCAGAACAAGGTGTTCCTGTTGTACTTAATGATTTTAAATTTATCGGCCCAATTCTTCGAGACAAGACTAACTCACCAGCGCATCCTATAAAACACATTCTTTTAGCTGCATTTCTCACAAACAACGATGTGTCATTACTTTTTAAACGAAATAAAACAGTTAGTAACGAAGATGGTAAGAGTGTTAGCAACAAAGATGAAGACCAAGTTTTAAAACTTTTAAAAACTGGTAAAAGCTTAAATGAAGTAGAAAAACTCACTGGGCGCAGCAGGTGTTATATAAGGCGAATTTCTGAACTCAATAGAATTCCTCACCAGACAAACTCTTCAAAGTATTCAGACGAAGTGCGCAGAGCTGTACTTATAAAAGCATTGTACGGTATATCTCGTAATGAAATAGCCAAAGTTCTTAAAGTAGGACTGGGATATGTTGAACAAGTTATTTGTAATGAGCCAAACATGAGTAAATGGAGAAAGCATCTCAGAATACAGAAAAATATTTTGGCGGCATGTAGACATCTTACTGCAATTAGAAAGGAGCACCCTAATTGGAACAGAACTCAAATTCGAAAGTATGCCGAATCGGACTATTTTATCCTATATAACCATGATCAATCTCTTATTGAAGAGATTCTTCCGCCACCTCTGGCACCAAAAAGATATTATAAAGACTGGAACAAAGAAGATAGTCGCTTGTTTCAAGCTATTTCAAAGCTTGAAAATATCGAGTCATTATCTTTATCCGCGATTGGAAGATTGGTAAATGACCATAGTTATATTCTCAGATCAATTGAAAAGCTACCTAAAACTCGTCAATTATTGATTGAGCAAGGAAAAATAGAAAGCTAATTTATCTAATCACCGAAAGCAAACTAAAAGGTTTATTCTGAATTGGAATGAAATTAAGTTGTTTTATTACCATTGATAATACAGTAGCCTAGGCTTTGATTTTAAAATAAATATTATCAGCTAGCGACATAAGCTGCATGGAAGTAGAAAATGAAATATTAACAACGGATAGTAGCTTTTATAGATATTCTTGGCTTTAAATCACTTTTAAGTGAAACTACTGACAATAAAGGAATCGATAACGAAAAAGCTATTAATGCAGTCATATCTGCATATGAAGCAATAAGAGATATATGGGACTTAGACAAAAAATCTGACTATTTAGATACAGAATCTTCTGATTCAAAAAAAGTCTCCATTTTTTCGGATTGCTTAGTAGTTTCCTTCGAAGTAAATCAACCGAGTCAGGTTTTCTACACATTATTAGAAATTAAGTGGCTCATTATGAGGTTAATTTCAAGAAAAATACTATGTAGAGGTGCTGTTTCTGTAGGTAAATTTATTCACACTGACCACTACCTTTTTGGTCCGGCACTAGTAGAAGCATATACTCTAGAGTCTAAGGCAGCTATGTACCCAAGAGTAATACTCGACCATACCGTAATAGAGGCAGGTGCTCAAAACAGTATTATGGATCATGATAGTAGCGAAGAATTAAGATATGTTCGCTCGTTATTAGAACAAGATTCAGATGGTATGTATTACATTGATTACTTTTTTAAAGCACAGTCTGAACTCGATGATCCAGAATATGATTTTCCAGAATATATAAATAACCTTGGTGCAATTATTCGCAAAGGGTTAATGGGGTCCAGCCACCATAGTAAGGCAGATATTCGAGTTAAATATTCATGGATGAGAGAGCGCTATAATCAGATGGTAGAACAAGTAACTGAGCCAAAAATTATCGAAAATTTAAATAACTCTGGAGATTTTGAGCTAGCAAGCTTTTATAAGGACCTTAAGAAAATAAGCCCTAAAAAATATGTAATGAAAGGATTGTCACGCAAAAAATAAAATCAAAAGCCCGTTAAAATACAGATACTTTTCAACAGGTTAAAAGTATCTGTTTTAATTATATATTTGGCGTTTTTTTGACCGCCAAATATATAAGCTAGAGTGCATTATTTGTATCTGTTTACATTCTGAGTGGCTAAACGTGATTCATAATCTATCAGATTTGAATTGATTTGAGTTTACTGTTGATTTTAAGGTAGGGACTCCAAGTACATCACCAGAAATCTTTTGAATTTAGTGCAAGTTAATTAATAAATTCTACCACTTGACGTTATCATCCAATCTATTAACATTCCCTTCACATAACTTATCGTTAATGTTCCATCTAGGTGTATAAACACCAAATTAATCTTGATCAGATTCTTTTTTTGTAAATTGATGCTCAAATAGATTTTGCATAGTGACGTATCGGGAAACCGTAACTTTGTGGTAACAATGTCAGTAATTGTGCTGGCGATAACAGGGTTATTATTTCACTGTCTGACAGGATACTATTTTCTAGCAATCGCTAAATTTGATCTTTATTAATAAAATACTCTGCTTTTTCTTTACAAAAGACATTTGTTGCTTTACATTTATTTACAAGCAGGAAGTAAATACAAAGAACTATTTACGAAGCTTAGTTAGATAAATATAAATTTCTTACCGCTTTATAAAATACAGAATTAAAGTCAAACGGTGAGAGTAGCCAGAATTATGGAAGTTCTTGTGCTCATTTACTTGTTTGAATATTAATTATAAATACATAATAAACGCGGAAACTGTTTCGCTGGGGGAAGCAAGATGTCACAACAATTTAGGAAAACAAAAATAGCAACATATGTTTGCATGGCACTACCGTTAGCTGTTAGTACAAATGTATTAGCTTTTGAAGAGAGCGCTGAAAATAAAGTTGAAAATGTGGAAGTTATCGAAGTAACTGGCGTACGCTCTAGTTTAACATCTGCTCTAAATGCTAAAAAAAATTCTGATACCATATCTGATTCCATCATTGCCGAAGATATAGGCAAATCTTCTGATGAAAGTATTGGTGAAGCCCTTTCAAGAGTTGCTGGCGTTTCACTCAATAGAGGTGGTAATACTCAAACAGTAACTGTTCGAGGTATTCAGGCCTCATTAAATGATATAAAGCTCAACGGTGTTTCAATGACAAGTAACACTAATAGTCAAGCTGTTGATTTAAGTTTGTTTTCAGCCGACATTTTAAGTCGAATTGATGTAGTTAAATCTCCTAACGCCAGTCAAGAAGAAGGCTCACTAGGTGCTTCTATTGAACTTCAAACTGTTGCGCCACTCTCAGTGCAGGAGAATACAAATGTATTTAGTGCTGAAGCTCGATATAACGATTTAAGCGAAGAAACTTCACCAAGATTTTCATACAGTTTTGTCAATAATTTGAATGACAGAATAGGTTTTGCAGGCTCTCTTTTTTATGACAACCAAAATGAACGTAAAGATGAATTTAATACATTTAATGCCAACATACGAAAATATAAGGATGCAATAGATGCTGAAACTGGCGAAGTCATTCCAGGAGATACTTGGGCTGTTCAACCTAACTTCTTTGTAAATCGGGTTTTATTAGACGATAAAACTAAAATGGGGGGAACAGGAACATTTCAATACCGCCCTAATGATGATACCGATATTCGTTTAGATGGGACTTTTTCAAGACAAGAAATTGATCATGATCGTTCAATGACTCGAATTCACAATATTCACCGTCAACCTCATGTTATTACAATTGATCGCAACACGGGTGGTTCAAACAGCGTAGTTGAAGCAGAAGCAGCACGTATTGGTGGCTTGAATCAATCTGCTACTTGGCTAAATACAACAGATACACTGATTTTGGGTGCCGAAGTTGAGCACGCATTGAATGATTTATGGTTGCTGTCAGGTAGAGTTGGTTACTCATCGACCTCACAAGAATATACTAATAATAATAAAGTTAATTGGACTCCTGCATTTACCCAAAACTTAGGTGCTGATGAACCTTGGTGTGGAATAAATTATGAGTATGGGCCTGAAGGGGACTATTTGCCGGAATTAAATTTTTGCCGTGCTTATGATTCTATGGATGCCTCTACCATGAGAATGGATCAGCTACGCTCTGACGTTCGTGAGGTTGAAGACGATAAACTTAGTCTCTATTTTGATGCAAATAGAGCGATAGATAATGATAACTTTACCACATTAAGTTTTGGTGTTAAATATACAGATAGAACAAAAGATGTATTAGCAGAAGAAGTACAAATAAAGAAAGCTGCTTTTGAAAATCAATCGCCTATCTTGATGAGTGAAGTAGATACATCTAGCTTAACGGATGGACATTTTCTCTCTGGTATAGCGCCTTCAGGAACGGTACAAAACTGGCTTTACCCTGATATTAACCAAGCTATTAATTTAGCGTTTCCAAATGGTATAGGTCCTGGCACAGATTATGAGTTTCAATCAAACCCGCTTAAAGCGTGGGAAGTGAATGAAAAAACTTACGGTGCTTATGTTCAGCTAGATTTTGAATTTTTAAATGGCGATATCACCGGTAACTTTGGTGTAAGGTATGCTAAAACAGAAGTAGAAGGTAATGGTTACTCTGGGGTGCGTTATGATGACCGGTTAGCCTTCGTAGAAGGTGGTGACGGTTACGTTGTCGATCCAGTTTCAGATGAACATGATTACGACAATTGGTTACCAAGCGCCACTGTTAACTGGGCATTAGAAGATGATCTCATACTTAGACTATCGGCTGCTCGCGTTTTAGCAAGACCTAGTATTGATAGTTTACGACCAAATAGTGATATTAAAGCACAAAACCTGAATGAAACACCCAATGGTTCTGGTGGTAATACTCAATTAGACCCTTTTCTTGCTGATCAGTTTGATTTGTCAATCGAATGGTACTTTAATGAATCCTCTTTATTATCTGCAGCGTATTTTTATAAAGACTTCACTAGCTATACTTATGAAACGACAACAGAAAGACAATTTGAAAACACACTTACAGGTACGTGTATTATAGATCGCAGTGGTTATGTTGAAGAAGAACAATTAGATGCAACAGCGCCTTGTGCTAATATTGGTTATAATACAACCGTAAATGGTGGTAGTGCATCCATACAAGGACTTGAATTCGGTTATCAACAAAACTTTGACTTCTTACCAGGGGCATTTAAATACTTAGGTACACAGATTAACTATACCTATGCAGATAGTGAACAAATCGTTGATCCTGAAAACCCTGAGAATGTATTTAACGGACTGCCATTTTTAAATACTTCTGAGCACTCTGCTAATATTACAGCCTTTTGGGAAAATGAAAATATGAGTTACCGTTTAGCGTACTCATATAGAAGTGAGGCTGTACAGAAGACTTCAGATAGAAATAGTACCTTTATTCGTGATGCTCGTGGGGTCTTAGATTTTTCAGCTAATTTCAATGTTACGGATGATCTAACGCTGACATTTTCTGCAAATAATTTAACGGATACTTATGACACTACTTATAATGCAATCACTAACCCGGTAACGGGAGGTGTTCAGCATGAAGGTATTGTTCCAGAGTTTAATGGTGATTTGAATAATTTCTATGATAATAGAATTGGCTCATTACTTTATACAGGCAGAAGCTATCGATTAGCAGTTCGATATACTTTCTAATTGAAACTAGTGAGTACAGATAAATGAATAAAAGGGCAGTTGATACTGCCCTTTTTTATGCTCCTTAGATAGCCACCTATAGCTTACAGTTCACTTTTTCGCTTCATATCCATCGGCAACGATCTTTCTCTTTCTCAATGTCGTGCTGTTGTTAGTTTATTTTCACTTTTAATTTTTGACCAATACATTTTTTCATTATATCACTTAGTGTTTATTCTTTACAAAGGTCACTTTTTGGGTTAATTTGTTTTAATTGGTATATTTCATCTTGTAACGATGAATTACTTAGACAAGCATCATTTAGCAATCTCTACAATTGACAAAGGCAGCCTTAATGAATTTTTTTAGTACTAGTAAAGAAAACCAACAAACTGGCAAGTCAACTTACTTTAGCCTTTCAGTATTAATGCCTGTGATCTTTTTGGCTTTTATTGGTGGGTGCAGTGAACAAAAAACTGATGAAGGCAAGTTAGTAGAAGCAAAACCGCTAAATGTACTTTTTATTTTAACTGATGATCAAGCCCCAGATACTGTGGCAGCTTTTGGTAATAAAAATATTAATACCCCAAGTTTAGATGCGCTTGCCAGCCAAGGTATGCGATTTAGCCATGTTTTTAATCAAGGAGCTTGGTCTGGCGCAGTGTGTTTGCCGAGTCGTCAAATGATTAATACTGGCAGACATTTGTATCGTACAGGTTTAGATGCGCGTGGTGTAAATGATGCAAGCTTTGCTGCTAAACATGAAACCTTTGGCGAAACCTTCAAAAAGTCTGGTTACGATACTTTTCAAACAGGAAAATGGCACCTTTCTATGGAGGTGTGGCGTCGGAGTTTTACTCATGGTAAAGCAATCCATAAAAATGGTATGTCTCGTCATGAAAAAGGCGGTCATTGGGATGCAGAATTTACCGATTTTGATAGTACAAAACAGGGTGAACAGGCATTCGTTGATTACAAAGGTGGTAAACATACTAGTGAAGTAGTTGCTGATGCTGCAGTTAATTTTCTTACTCAACGTAATGATAGTAGCAAACCCTTTATGATGTATGTAGGCTTTTTAGCCCCACATGATCCATTACATGCACCTGATGAATATCTAGCTCGTTACCCTGAAAAAGACGTACAACTACCAAAAAACTTTGAAAAATATCATCCATTTGATCAAGGTGATTATTACCTTCGTGATGAAGTTTTAGCTGGCTTTCCTCGTTCACCTAAAGAGATACAAAGCAAGATCAGTAAATATTACGCCATGATAGAGCATACCGATGCACAAATTGGTCGCATACTAAAGCAGCTTGAGGTGTCTGGTCAGGCTGAGAATACGGTTATTATCTACACTTCCGATCACGGCTTAGCAATGGGTCGTCATGGCTTAATGGGTAAACAAAACCAATATGATCACAGTGTACGCGCACCGTTTATTGTAAAAGGTCCAAATATACCTGCAGGTAAAACAGCTCCTGGCATGTTTTATTTAAACAGTGTTTACCCTACGGCGGCAGAGCTAGCTGGTTTACCTATTCCTGCAAGCGTTGATGCGCCCAGTATAGTGCCTCTAATCAACGGTGATAAAGAGGTAGTCTTTGATACCGTATTTGGTGCTTATCGTCATTTTCAACGTATGGTTCGTAGCCAAAATTACAAGCTTATTTATTACCCTATGATTAAACGAACCCAGTTATTTAATATGAAGTCTGATCCCTTAGAGATGCATGATTTAAGTGCTAACCCTGAGTATGAACAACGCATTGCTAATATGATGTCGGAATTAGCCCGTTGGCAAAAAGTAGTTGATGATCCACTTGATTTCTCTGAACCAGAAGCTAGTTACGATGAATTTTTGCAACTAACTTGGGACTAACTTGAGATGATTTTTACTATAAAAACAAAAATGAATATCGTTAAACGATCAAGTAATCAAAAAGTCGAGGCAGCAAATATGCAAAAGAAAAAAGCCCAATCAAAGCTATCTAAACAGTTAACATTTTTAGCACTATTGCCAATGATATCTGTAGGCACCAGTGTTGGTAAAGTTTACGCTGCCCAATCAGCAAATGAAGCACTTGATACTAATCAGCCTAATATTGTTTTTATTATGTCAGACGATCATGCTGCCAATGCGATATCAAGTTATCAGGGCAGACTATCATCGGTTTTTAAAACCCCTAATATCGATAGGTTAGCTACTAATGGTGTGCGTTTTAACGGCATGTATGCCAATAACGCTATTTGTTCACCAAGCCGTGCGGCTATCTTAACGGGTCAGTACAGCCATACCAATGGTGTGAAAACGCTAGTTGATCCACTTGATCGTGACAAAGATAATGTTGCTAAACAGTTACAATCTGCAGGTTATCAAACGGCCATTGTCGGTAAATGGCATTTAAAAACACAGCCTGCAGGTTTTGACTACTACAACGTCTTGCCAAATCAAGGTGAGTATTTTGATCCCAAATTAAAAGAAATAGGTCAGAAATGGCAAGATGGTAAAAAAGGCGGTGAAGTTCACCCTGGTTATGTTACTGATGTTATTACCGATGTTAGCTTAAATTGGTTGAACAACCGTGATGAAGATAAACCGTTCATGTTAATGATCAACCACAAAGCACCACATGGCTTATGGCAGCCAGCAAAGCGTCACGAAAACTTTTTGGCGGATGTTAAAATTCCTGAGCCGGATAGTTTATATCATCGTGGTAAGCATGGGCCAACGGATGCGGTAATTATTGACGGTAAAGCAGGACAGCAGTTTGGCTCGTCTGTTTCTCGTCGCATGGAAGGCCGTGGTCTCGTAACACGTATGTTAGATAAGAACTGGCCAACAGGCCCACTCGAACTTGAAAGTTACGATTGGAATACTGTTGTTTCCGCAGCATATCAAAAATATTTGAAAGATTATTTACGCACTATCAAAGCAGTTGATGAAAATGTTGGCCGAGTATTAGATTACCTTGATGCAAATGGCTTAACAGATAACACTCTGATTATTTATACCTCTGATCAAGGCATGATGTTAGGCGAACATGATTATTATGATAAGCGCTGGATTTATGAAGAATCAATTCAGATGCCATTTTTAGTTCAAGCTCCTAAGTCATATTCCACAATAGAAAAAGCGATAGGGAAAACATCAGAGGCATTATTCTTAAATATTGACATAGCGCCAACGTTACTTGATTTGGCAGGCGTGAATAAACCAATTGCTATGCAAGGACAAAGTTTTAAAGCTGTACTCACTCAGCCTGAAATGGCTCATGGCAGGGATGCTATCTATTACCGTTATTGGCTACATATGGCACATCATACTATTCCCGCGCATTATGGTATTCGTACTAAAACTCATAAACTTGCTTTTTTCTATGGTTTACCATTGGATGCCAATGGCGCTATGCCTGCAACTACGCCGCCATATTGGGAGCTCTATGACTTAGAAAACGATCCCAAAGAGATGAATAATTTATACCCTAGTAAGCAAAGCTCAGGAATAAAAGTAAAATTAAAAGCGCAATTGAGCCAGATAAAAATTGATATCGGAGATACTGATGAGCAGTATCCGAGCTTGATGGCAGTTAAAGCTCAGCATTGGGGTAAGTAACTCATGACAACCTCAGGAAAATTGAAAGTAAAATTATTGCTAACAGCGGTTAGTTTAATTGCAGGTCTTAGCCTAGTAGCTCCAGTTATAGCGGTCGACTATTATGTTGCGACTAATGGTAATGACAACAATCACGGAACTATAGACAAGCCACTTAAGAGTATTCAAGCAGCTGCAGATAAGATGAAAGCTGGCGATATTACTTATATCCGCAAAGGCCAATATTTTGAGCAAGTCAATTTGTCTGGAGTAGAGGGTAATAAAGAAAAACCTTTTGTATTTAAAGCTTACCAAGGTGAAAAAGTTACTTTAGATGGCACTATTGCTATCAAAAACAAGTGGCAAAAGCACAGCGGCCATATTTATAAAACAACCTTAGCCGAACCTGTTTGGCAGTTGTTTGTTAATGAAAAAAGTATGACATCAGCACGATGGCCAAACGGCAATTGGTATGATGGCTCGGTTTGGAATAAAAAACGCTCGATGATGTGGCCTGAAAAAGGTAAAGGAAAATTTGGTACCTTATATAATAAAGCGTTGAGTGATTTAGCCGTTGATTTAACGGGTGCGACTATCGTGGTTAATTCAGGCTCATTTAAAACCTACCAGAAAAAGATAACCGAACACAGAAAAGGGCAAGATCATTTTTCATATGACACCACTCAGACCAAAGTGCACTTTAGTTATAAAAACAAAATACATAAACATGGTTACTTTTTAGAGGGCAAATTAGCCTTACTCGACGAAGAAAATGAATGGTTCTATGATGTAAAAAGCAAGCAGCTTTATTTGTGGGCGGAGCAGGGTGTCAATCCTGAAATACTAAATATACGCGGCAAGGTGCAAAGTTACGCTTTGACCGTTAGACATTCAAAACATATCAATTTTCAAGGTATAAATTTTTTCGCTACGACTTTTAATATGACTCAAAGCAGTTTTATTAACGTGGAAGATAGCGAGCTAATGTACCCTTCTTATTCTAAACGAATGTTAGGGGATAATTCACCGATTGAAGTCACTAAGATGCTGGTTCAAAAAGAGCACAGTCTTAGCAACAATCAATTAAAAAACTGTAAAATTGCCTATACGGATGGTCCTGCTATTGAGATGAACGGCACAGGTAATCGGGTAGAAAACTGTTATATGCATAACATTGATTACAGTTGTACTTATAAAGGCGGCTACACCTTAAATATGGTTGATGCTAAAGAGTTAATATTTAGACGAAACACTATTCATACCACGGGCTGTTCAGAGCTATTTAAAGCTGGCGTAAGAAATCATATTGAGTTGAATGACTTATCTGATTCAGGGCACATACAAAATGATGGCTCAATGATTCAGTTAAGTGTCAAACAACAAGATAATGGCATAGTTCGCTATAACTGGGTTCATGACAGCATTAAACAAGGCATTCGCTTTGATAATATGAACATACCTAATTCACCATACGGCAGAAATGGTCAAGTTTCTCATAATGTGTCTTGGCAGACCGATCGTATGTTTTTTAAGGGTGATAACCATTTTGTCTTTAATAACTTAAGCTTTGATAGTCATCAAAATGACTTAATTGTCAGCAGTAATAAGGCAATTCAAGGACATAATCATAAAACAATCACTCGCAACAATATTAGTAATAAATTTTCAGGTCACAGAACTAAGCCTCGCCAAAACTATCCTGTACCGGGCATTGTTGATCATAACTGGGATGGTGTATCGCTAGGTCTAGATGTTCGCTCACAATTACGTGATGTTGATAATTTAGATTTTCGCCCAAAAGCAAATTCATCTTTGATTGATGCGGGAGCAAATATTAAAGGAAAAACGGGTGTCTTTCTTGGCAAAGCACCTGATATTGGACCTTATGAGTTTGGCGCTTTAGATTACTGGATTCCGGGATTTCAAGACAGAAAAACCTCAAAACCTGTGCCTCCAATTTTAGCTACTAACGTTAAGCTAGATGCTGATTTAATGTGGTTAAATGCTTATAAATCAGCATCTCAACAAGTCTATTTTGGTGAGGATTTCAGTGCCGTTAAGCAAGCAAACAATAAATCACCGCAATATCAGGGGGAATTTCAACACAATATTTTTACCCCAAAAGCACTCAAAGCCGGAAAAACTTATTATTGGCGAGTTGATGCTTTACGCGAAGGTAAAATGATTAAAGGTGAAGTTTGGTCGTTTACGGTCATGCAATAAAAACTAAGAAAAATAATTGTCCGCAGCACAGTAACAAGTGTTGAGAATTTTAATTAATTAAGTAATTGGAAGTATTATGATAAAGAAACTGTTTTCACCTGCAATACTGGTTACGGTATGTACAAGTGCTTTGCTGGCGGCTTGTAATCAAACCCCTGAAGAAAGCGAGCAATCTTCCCGCGGTCTTGAGTTATATGTTTCACCGCAAGGGCAGCAAGGTGCTTTGGGTACGCAAGCAGCACCTTTTAAAACCATTGCTGGCGCTAGAGATGCTATTCGTCAATTAGACGATCTTCAACGACAACAAGACATAACCGTTTGGCTTCGTGGTGGCACCTATACGTTGAATAAAACCTTAGTGCTAAATCGACAAGATGGTGGTCAAGGTGATAATTTTGTAAATTATCGAGCCTACCCTGAAGAAACAGCTATTATCTCCAGTGGTAAAGCTGTAGTAGGTTGGAGCAAGCTATCAACGGAAGTTGAAGGTTTACCAGAAATTGCCAAAAATAAAGTGTGGGTTGCCGATGTTACTCGAGCAGAGTTTGGTCGTTTTACGGCCTTATTTACAGGTGACAAACGTTTACCACGTGCTCGCAGTGATCGTTTTGATGGTATAAAACCTACTGGCTATGAAATAGCTGACTCGCGCAATGTTATGCATAAGAAAGACCGTCACCTATTAAAAGAAATCCGATATGTTGAAGGAGCTCCTATTCGTGATTGGAAAAACCTTGATGATATCGAAGTCTTTTTCAACCCAGTTCCTTGGGCATTAAATTTTATCCCCTTAGAAGCAATTGACTTAAAACAGCAACTACTAACGCTTAAGTATGAAGCTAATGCGCCAGCATTTTCACAAAATAGCCCATGGGCAATTATTGAAAATGCGGTTGATTTTATCGATGAAGCAGGGGAGTGGGCGCATAATAGTCTCACAGGAAAGTTGTATTACTGGCCACATGATAATAAAAAGCCCAGTGATATTACTATTCCTCAGTTAAAGGAACTCGTTCGCGTTGAAGGTGACATTGACTATGATGGCCCCGTTGATCAGCCGGTTAAAAATATTAGCTTTGAAGGGCTTACTTTTACACAAGCTAAACGTTCAACTTGGTCCAAAGATCATAAGGGGTGGGGCATACAGCATGACTGGGACACTTTTGATACAGGTAATGCCATGTTACGCTTTCGTGGTGCAGAGAATATGCAAGTACTTGCTAACCATTTTACCAATTCTGCCGGTTCAGCTATTCGTTTAGATTTACATGCACAAAACATCACTATTAAAGATAACTTAATTGATTATGTTGGTCATATGGGGGTTCTACTTGCAGGTTACGGTCCTGGTATTAAGGATGTAAATCATCACAATACTATTACCAATAATATTATCCATCATGTTGGTGAAATTATTTGGCATGGTCATGCTATTTTTGCATGGCAAAGTGGGAGTAATGTCATTTCGAATAACTGGATTCATCATGTACCACGCAAGGCTGTAGGTGTTGCTGGCCCGCGCGTGCAAATATTAATGAAGAAAAATGAAGACTTTGATGAAGCAGCGAAAACTATTCGTTGGAATGAAATTGATTTAGATGTTGAATATAGTGATGATACCCAAGCTCATTTTATGCCGTATTTACATGCTAAAAATAACATTATTGAAAATAACAAAGTAACTAAAACCTTATTACAATTACATGATGGCGCATCTATTAATGTTTCTGGTGCAGGTGAAGGCAATATCATCCGTCATAACTATATATACGATGTTGATTATATTGGTGCGCGTACCGATGATTGGCAACGTGGTACAGTTACTACACAAAATATTTTTGAAAATGCCGGCACAGGAATTGTGCATAAAGATTATAACCACATTACTAATAACATATTCATCAATACTAATGGTGAAGCAATTCGAATGCGTGCTTTCCCACGCCAATACTTTAAGCCAAATTCAGTGATTCAACGTAACATCTTCACTAAAGGAAGAAGACCACCTTATGGTGCTCGTAATTTGTGGAATACCACGGAATTTTTTGCGACTAAACGAGGTACTAAACCAATACCATACGAGTATTCATTAGATTTTAATACTTATGCATTTAGTGGTGCAGATAAGTTTTTGCAAAGTCATAAACAAAATGGAGTAGAAGCAAATTCCATTGCTACTGAACAGCAGCAGTTTATAGATGTTGAAAACAAAGACTATCGATTAGTAACAGGTGCGAAAGCATTAGAAACAGGTTTTAAACCCTTTGATGTTTCTATGGACTCTTTTGGTGTAACTAAGGACTATCCTAAGCATTTATTAGCATTAGATCGTGACACCATGCAATGGGGTGGTGAAACAATTCTTCATGGTGGTTTAGAAGGTGTGCAAAAAAACGTGCATTAAAGCCTAGGCATTAGCTGATAATTTATATCATTTGTCAGTTAATAAGGCTGATGTCTACTCAGCGCTTTTATTTACAGCAGACTCATTTTGCTACAGGAGTAAAATGAGTCAACTCAAACTTGCTTAGAAGACCTGCAAAAGAAGTATATATCTTAAATTTTCAATCATATGACTTGGCAATAACAATCTCAGTAGTCTAGCTACTTGTGATAGAAATATAAGTATAACACTCTATTATTTAACTTGTTCAAGATGTTTTTTTTATATAAAAAACTGATTTTGTTTCTTTGATGTAACTGTGTTATTCAATTGAGGATTAATAAATGTTTAGGTTGTTCAAAACTGCTTTACTCGCGAGTCTTTTAAGTTTTTTGTCGATACCAATATTTGCTGTTGAGACAAATCAGATGCGTCCAACTATTGCTGAAAAAATGCAAAAAGTTGAAATAGAGTCTGCGATCAAAAAATGGCAAGCCATGCGTTTTGGCTTATTTATTCATTTTGGTGCATACGCTGATTTGGGCGGTATTTGGCAAGGGAGGCAAATAGAAAAACTAGGTGAACAAATTCAGCGCCATGCTGATATTTCTCAGCATGATTATCAAAAAGTGGTTAAAAACTTTAACCCAAGTAATTTTGATGCTGATGCCATTGTGAAACTCGCTAAACATGCTGGCATGCGTTATATCGTATTAACTACCAAGCATCATGACGGTTTCTCCATGTTTGAGTCCAAACATACCGATTTTGATATTGTTGATTATACCCCTTATAAAAAAGACTTATTAAAAGCGTTAGCTGAGGCGACTAAACGACATGGTTTAAAACTTGGCTTATATTATTCAACACCCGACTGGCATTTTAATGGACCATACCCTGAACGTAACCCTAGTGATGGCAAGATCAGTGTTTTTGGTAAAGTATCAAAAGCAAATGAAGACTTCCAAGTAGCACAGCTTGAAGAGTTAATGACTAATTACGGTGATATTGTTGAAGTGTTTTTTGATATGGGGGAGCCGACACTGGAGCAGAGCACACGTTTTCGAGAGGTAGTGAAAAAGTATCAACCTAATGCACTCATCAATGGTCGAATTATGAATAATCAAGGAGACTTTTTGACCATGCCGGACAACCATGTGCCAGATTCTCCTATTACGGATTATCCATGGGAAACTCCGGGCACTTTCTATCATACATGGGGTTATAAGTCTTGGGTCAAAGGGTTACCCCTAGAAACTCAGATTACTGCTCAAGTACGTAAATTATCCGATATTGCTAGTATGGGAGGAAATTTTCTACTCAATATTGGTCCTAAAGGAGATGGCAGTATTTTAGCGTACGAACAAGATGTTTTAGTTGGCATTGGAAAATGGTTAGATAAAAACAGTGCAGCGATTTTTGATACTGACTTAAATCCTTTTCTGAAATTGGACTGGGGACAAGTGTCAACAAAAAACAAGTCGCTTTATTTGCACATCCACCATTGGCCATTAGGCAATAAATTAGTATTGCCTGGTTTGGTAAATAAGGTGAAACAAGTCAGCTTGCTAACTGATAGTAATAATAAATTATTATTCACTCAGCAACAGGATGACGTCATTATTGATTTAACGTCTAGCAAACAAGACCCTTATTTAACTATCTTAAAGTTAGATTATCATGGCGATTTGAAAATAGTGCCTAGACATAGCTCAGTCAATGAAAAGGGTATTATTATCTTGAGCGGAGAACAAGCAACTAAGCAAGAAAAGTTTGGTAAGGAAAGTTACCGATCTATGCTAAAAGATTTCTCTCGCAGTTGGTATGTAAACGTGCCAACTGCAGGTAGCTATCAAGTAAAAATAAGCTACAAAATGCACTTTAAAGAGAAAGATTTTATTTTGATGAGCCCCAATGATGAATTGGCTTTTAGCCTTAAAGGCCAGAAAGGAACAGCGGAAAATTCTCAAGTATTCGATGGAAATGAAGAGACTTTTGAAACCACCAATAATGTCGGCAAAAATTATCATAGTATTATTGGTAATTTACACTTTAGTGCAGCAGGTATTCAAAAAGTTATTTTAAAGCAAGGACAGCTCTTCGAACTAAAAGCGAGTACTAATGCATTTAAGGCTCAAGATCAGCGCTATCGAGCAATGAATATAGAGATAGATTCAATAGAGTTACTTACACCAAAAAATTGATTTTTGTTTCTATTAAAGCTTTGGCTAGACGGCTAAGAAGTTACCCAATACAGACAGTCTCAATATTTTTGAACTGAGCTAAAGTTTCACTGGTTTAATCATTTCATTGATCAATTGATGCGTAATAATTGATTGTATTCATACTGGCTTGCAATAGTGTTTTGATTGCTACTAGCGAAAAAGTATCTTTAAACTGGGTGATCATTATTGACATTTTTCCTTACCTACTATAGTGTTTGTTATAAATAAAAGTCACCACTGGTGTTTGTAGCATTTATCAATATTAATATAATATGTGAGGGTAATATGAAAAGAGCTAGTTCAATAGTAAGAAAACATCGAGCATCAGAAAAAGTATATGTACCTGCCAATGCTCGCGATAACCACTATATTATTGCTGAGATGCCACTAACTGATACGCTGATTAAGCTAATGGGTGAAGAAATAAAATTATCATCTGATCAACCTTATCTGAAGTTTTATCAGAGCTTAGCCAAATTGGTTTGGGATGTGGTCGAAGAGTGCAATATCGAACATGCTAATTTTGTTGCTAATAATCGTTTAGTACGTGTAAGAAATAGTGATGAGCAACAGGTTTTACACACAGATAAACAATCCTTTTTCTTTTATAACCCTATGAATAATAGCACTTTCAAGGGCTATTTTGATGGTGCAATACGGTCTAATAAAGTTAAATTTTTGTTTTTAGCGACCGGTGAAAACCTGCGTGAAGGTGCGGCTAAGTTTCATCAAAAAGTTTATAAAGCGGTAAGTGAAATATCTCAACGTATTGGTCTTAAACAAGGTGAGTTGAAAGTGCGTGATCATCAGCACCTTACGTATGATATTTTTGCCAGAGAGAAAGGGAGTAGAGAAAGTATTAGTCATACTTTTCGTGAAATCTCGACTCGCTATTTACAGCAAGAGGTAGTGATTGAGGGCGATTATAGTGCCGTAACCTATGCTGTAGTTAGTGTGCCTATGACGAGACGTTTGTTAAAAGGCACAGAAATAGACTATGAAGATAATAAGCCCTTTTCGTTGTTGTATGAAAAAATTTACCAGGCTTTTACTGAGTCAAATTTAAAAAATCATATTAACCGTGCGACTATGATAGCTAACGGTTTATCCCCCATTGTTCGTTATGATGAAAATGAAAGAGTAATCGTTAATGGGGACATTATTTCGCTAGGTTATAACCCAAGTGATGCAAGCGGCAAGATTAATTGTCAATGGGAAGCTGAAAAGTTAGTTGACACAATTCGGTTGGTCTTTTTTGCTACAGATTTAGATCAAAGCCACAAGACCTACGGCAAGTTTGTTAATCAAGTTGTCAAGTCTGTAGAAAATATGGCAGAAATACTTGATTGGAAAAGAGATAAAGATTATATGCTTATGCGCATGAATCAACAACTTGTTCGGCGAATCTAGTTTGGCTTTTCACTACGTACACAGGTTTTCATGTGCAGGAATGTGGATACTAGTAGCTTGAGTAAAACGTTATAAAAATAGCATAAAATTATGAAACAATTGTACTGTATTGAGATTGACTACAATTGCACTTGGTTAGATAGGTAAATGGGCAGAGCGTAAAAGATGACTGAAAAGAATTCATTTCCAAAAGTAATATTTGGTACTAGCAGTTTAGGTAATTTATTTGTTGAGTTAGACAGTGTGACTAAAAATCAGCTGGTGAAAGCGGCAGTGGAGAGTAGTCCTAATACTCCTGTGTTTGATAGCGCAGGTAAATATGGTGCTGGTTTGGCATTAGAGTCGTTAGCAGCAGGCCTTAAGGCGCAAGGAGTCTCTCCTAGTGCTGTGAAAATTAGTAACAAGCTTGGCTGGAAGCGCGTGCCATTAAAAACTTCTGAACCTACCTTTGAACCAGGAGCATGGATAAATCTGAAACACGATGCGGTACAAGATATTTCGTATCAAGGCATACTTGACTGTTACCAACAGGGTAATGAGTTGCTCTGTGATTATGAGGCAAAAATTGTTTCTATTCATGATCCTGATGAATACCTTGCTCGTGCCGAAAATAAAGCTGATTTAGTAAAGCGAGAACAAGACATTCTTGATGCGTATAAAGCGCTGATAGAACTTCGCGATGCAGGTAAAGTCGACTCAGTTGGTGTTGGCGCAAAAGATGTCAGTATTATCGACTTTATCAGTGATCATATCCAACTTGATTGGGCTATGTTTGCTTGCTCGGTAACACCGTATACGCATGAAGCATCGACAATATTGCTGTTAAAGAAATTAAATAAGCAAGGTGTTAAAGTGATTAATTCAGCAGTATTCAATGCAGGCTTTTTGATTGGAAGTGATAACTTTGATTATAAAAAAATAAGTAGAGAAACACATGCCAAAGAATTTGCCTGGCGAGATAAATTTAATGCTTTGTGTGAAGAGTTCGAAATAAAACCAGCAGAGGCGTGTGTGCAATTTTCATTTTTATTTGATGGGATTGTATCGATAGCCTTGAATTCTAGCTCACCTAAAAGGATTAAGAGTAATATCTTATTAGCAGAAGCGAAGGTTCCAGATAAATTCTGGCAAGCGATGAAAAGTCATGGGTTAATTTCAATATAGTCAGCTACTCTAACCTTATTTTTTAGTATAGCCCTTACTCCGATAAGTGAAGGGTTATATGTTTTGTATTTTCCCTCGTTTATTAACCCTTGGCGTCAAGTACCACTGAGTTATAAGTAGTTGACGCTAACAGGCTAACTTCCAGCATGCTAGTGCTGCCAAATCATCAAGCGTCGACAATTCTCTTCAATTCTAGTTCAATGTTAAGCAGAGCACTTTGCTTTTGAACCACGAAAGCAAGGCTGTTAATTTAGGTATATATCTCGTTGTCTGACTTTAGATAAACCTAATGATGAAACTCATCTTATGATGCCGCTTTAATCGTTATCTGGCATATGCCGCTAATGCTTTTGTATGAATGTAGATCTTAACTACAGGCCTTATGATGTAGAGTCATTTGGTCACATGAATTATGTCGGATAGAGCGAAATAGCTTATGCCGTAGATTATTAAGGCTTATCTAATGACTAAAAAAAGCAGTGCTTTTAAAGCACTGCTTTTGAGTTTTACTTTTTATGTAAATAATTACTTCTTAAGTCTTTGGTGTTGAACCAGAGACATTAATATAGCTAATCCGAACAAGATGACTGTTTGTGGTTCTGGAACAGAGGTAATTGACATTGAATCACTATCTATGTCAGATAGGTTGAACGCGAAAGGTTCGTAAAATTCAATATTAGAAAATGAAAAATTAGAAGTTCCTACAGCTGAAGCTGTCAATTCGAAGCTGGCCAAAACAAAATTGCTAGCATCTGCTATTGTCAGTATCGGTTCAAAAATACCAAAATAACTAAATGTTAGACCGCTTGGAAATTCGGTAACAGCATACGAAAAAGGGTCTAATGGGGTTATATCGCTATTAAAACTTGTTGAATCGTAACTAAATAAACTCGTATCGAAATTTAAGTCGAAATTAAATAGGTCTGTCGTAATATCGTTAGCAATTATATCGACCTGTATTTTCTCTCCAATTACCACTTCGGTATCAGACAGGTTTATTGAAATTAACCCCGCATGGGCATTAAAACTTAAAATAAATGTAACTAAAGCTATTATTTTTTTCATATGAATTCCTAATAATTTATATTTAATGCGTTGCTATAGAGCACATCGGTTACGTGTACATAAGTTAACTAATGCGCGCACATCTAAACCATTAATAGTGCCATCGCCATTAATATCGAATGCCAAATTAACTGGTAATCGAGCTCTTAGTGCAGACATTAGGCCTCTAATGTCGTTGTTATCTATATCGCCATCTTCATCCCAATCACCTTGTAAACCAGCAGTTTTAAATTGCCATAAATCGCCAGAAACGGTGCCTGAAGGTGTCACAGCATCTACACGCCAGTAATAATTTTGGTTAGGTTGCAATGTACCAGGGTCAAAAATATTGTTGGTTAGGGTGCTTACTAATGCGAGGCTAGCTTCATTTTTACCTAAGTAAACATGATAGCTTGTTGCTTGATATGCTGGTCGCCAAATTAAATCGGCGGTTAATGCAATACTTTCGCTTGCTAACGAGGGTATCGCGCCTGTAGTTTTAGCTTCACGACGACCAGGATACCAATAATTGTTTATACCTGAACGGTAGCTTCCTGAATAGGTTAAAACCCCACCATGATGTGCTGTTAAATCAGGATCGGTAATAGCATCACCTGTATGTAAAGCGGAATAGGTTGTTGGCCTAAAGTCATTGTTTTTAGGATCGCGTAACTGTTTAGATACTAAGGTGCCAATGTCATTTGCGTTGAAGTTGTAACCATATTCAACTCTATCAAGAATATCTGCAACTGAAGCCCTTTGACTTGAAATAACATCTCCGGCATTGTTTGTGATAATACTGCCACGGTTTGCTCCACCTAACACCCCTCCAACATTGGCATCATCTAGGATAATTAAATCACTACGCTTAGCTTCTTTTGTATCAAAAACAGTATTGTGATAAACACGGTGATCTTCACCTTTGACCATCATGCCATTAGCATTCCATATCACGTTATGATGGGCTAGTGAATCACTGCCATAAATCCGAGCCGGAATTGGCGCATCAAAACGGATCCCATATTTACTTGAATCATGTAGCCAATTATATCTAACAACAGAGCCTCTTTGCCCGGGGATTCTGAGTTGAATTAAAGCGCCATCACTTTGCGCAAAACCTGTGTCAGATATGTCGTTATATTCAACTGTTATCACACCGCCATCGACACCAGTATATTTACCTTTTCCTTTCGGTGGAGCATACGTTGTTGCAATTGTTTCAGATGTACCGGCTGTTTTGATGGTGTTTTGACGAAAAGTTGAATAGTTTCCGTGGAACACTAGAGAGGAGCTTGGTGCATAAGTTTCTGTTGCGGCCCAATCAATATTTTCAAAAAGAGAGTTTTCAACGAGCGTTTTATTTCCTCTCATTAATAGACCCTGTCCATCAACATTTCTCATCGTGATATTACGTACTATATTCTTGCTATCATGAGTTGGGGTTAAGTTATTTGAAGCAATGAAAAGTATCTCAGATTTTTGTCCTACTTCACCTAATGCTCGACGTGATGAACCACCATATTCAAAGTTTGCATTTTCCAAAGTAAAGCTTTCACAACTACCGCAACGTAATGTTTCTGCAAATACATCGATATTTTTAATGGTTGCATGCTCCCATCCGCCAATATCAAAAGCGTAAGCTTGTCTCTTAGCTCTAATTTTTTGCGTTGGTGCACCAGATGAAGAATATAAATAAGCGGTCTTGGTTTCTTTATTAAAGTACCACTCATTATCATTATCAAGTAACTCAATAAGACCTTCTACATAGTAGTAAAAGTGCTTTTGATTTTTCCAGATTCGTTTAGTGACTTGATATTCGAAACTATTAGAGTTTTCAGTATGATCAGTTATTCTTTTAGTCCATGTATCAAAGCTACCGACATTCGCAACAACTATTGCATCTGTCAGATTGATATCTCGTAGGTTCTCATCACTGGCTAATGAATCATCAACCATCAAGCCTAAAGCATTACCGCTAGTGTTAGCATGTGCCCAACTGTTTCTATTATAGACTGAAGTAATACCATCTTTAGCATCACCAAAACGAGCATTTGGCCATCGAGCGTTGTTTTTTTCTTGCCAGGTATCACCCTCTTCAACAAATAACTGCCAAATATCTTCTCCAATATACTTACTGTAAATATTACCGCCTTCATTGTGCCAGTCGTTAGATATATCTATCGAGCCATCGAAGAGCACTTTCTCATCTTGGTAGGCTTGCACGGTAATTGGACGGGTAGGTGATCCCTTAACACCACTCCTAGTGACAGTCTCTGTATATCTACCTTCTCTTAATTGAATAGTATATGGAGATCTATCTTCGCCGCGGTTATATTTTGTTTCGGCATAATCAAGAGCATCATTAATCCGTTTAAAAGGGTGAGTGATAGAACCATCAACTCCAGCAGCTCCTTTTAACTGTCCACTTAGTGGATCAACAAAAATGTCTTTATCTTCTGCTGCAATAGCTAAGGGGTTTATTAGACTGGATAAAATGATGAGCAATTTAAACTTTTTAAAAGTGGGAGGGTGCATGTGTGCCTCTTATTATATTTTATGATTATTAAAAGTGTGTCTTCTATAGGTAAAACACACCTCACCTTATGTGTTGTATAAATAAAAGTCAATTTAATTTGTTTTGATATGGGTTGTTAACTGATTATTTATTGTTTTTATATGTAATAATCATTTTTTTTGGTGTGAAAGGGGAAATCGATGTAAAAGGCAAAAATTTTATATAAATTGATGTATTAATTTCGATAAAGACATAAAGAATTGATACAGCATTAATAAATCAATGTTACTATTAATAAACAACACCTATGGTATGTTATATCTAATTTAGGACAAGAGGGAATGTTATTGTGAATGTTCAAAGTTACCTTATTCAAGAAACAGTAAATGGAATTTTAACGGAAATTTCTGACTTCCAAGCGGGTGAAATACTAGTATTAAAAGATAATACTTTGGCAAAGAAACTTAAAGTAAGTAGAACAACCATTCGTACAGCAATCACTGAGCTGGAAACAAAGGGTATTGTTGAAATTAATGGTTCACATAAGCAAGTGCTAAGGTCACCGATCGGCTCAGACTATTTTGATACTAGTAATAGTGTTTCTTCGAAAGAGGAAATTATTGAAAAATACTTTTTAGATTTGATTAATCGTGGAAAGCTTTTACCTGGTGATAAGTTTTCTGAATTAGAATTAGCCAAATCATCGGGTTGTAATACTATTACAGTACGTGAATTTTTAATTAAATTTTCTCGCTTTGGTTTGATAGAAAAAAGTCCTAGAGCCAAATGGCAGATGGTTAAGTTTGATGAAAAATTTGCGCTAGAGTTGGTTGAATTTAGGCGAATACTAGAAATGAACTCAATTACTCAATTACTTGCCGTTCCTGAAGGTGACGCTGTTTGGAATGAATTAAGTGAGTTGTTGGATAAACATCTTGCGGTGCTTGATGATGTTGAAAACCGCTACACTGAATTGAGTGAGTTGGATCGTAAATTTCATTTTATTGTACAGCGTGCATCTGATAATAGATTCTTTATGCAATTTTTTGATGTAGTTTCACTGATATGTCATTACCACTATCAGTGGAATAAAGGAGATGAATTAGAGCGAAATAAAGTTGCGTTAGAAGAGCATGTTGAGATTATTACCCAGCTATTAGCTCATAATACTTCAGGTGTCATTATTGCCATGGAAACCCATTTAAATACAGCGAAGAAAACCTTACTACGCTCTGCCCATGGCTTAGAATAAAAGTAATACGTTACTTATATTCAATAGGTATAGATTTAATCCTCTCTTTTTACAAGAATGGAGTTACTTTCTTTTATTAAGGTTAGTTAAAACGCCTCTAAGCCAGGTAAATCAATTATTAGCCAATGATAAGAAAGGCGATATAAGAGCATAATAGAGCAGCTGGAGAAGATAAAATACTTTATACTTTTTCAGTGACTAGGGCTGAGTAGTGAGTTTAAATATCTCCTCCATCGGTAACCATTTTTCACCATCCTTTGCCCATGGAAGTGCTTGTTGAAATCGCCACATTAAGGCTTCCCAACGCTGTACTTCAGGACATGCTGCGTCAGACTTTGCTTTAGCTTCAAAATCAAATGAATCATCAACATCTATGATCATAAATAACCGATTTTCGATTAAATAAATCTCCATCTCTAGGATACCAGCGTCACGAATACTTTTAGTGACAGCTGGGAAGCCCTTACCGGGCTGATGATACTCTTTGTATTCTTTAATGAGCTGTGGATTATTTTTTAAATCGGTGGCAAAACAATGGCGCGTTGTATTCATAATGTTCCTTAGGGCTAAATAAAATAGGCTAATGCCGATTGGTCTTATCCTGAAAACTATATTGGGTGGTCGACCAGTTGCTGATCAAAAGCTGTTCTATCGACAATAGCGCCTTTATGTTGAATGACACATCCGGAAACTTTAGCAGCAAATAGTGCGGCTTGCTTAGGTGTTCTTCCAAGTAATCGAGCACTGAGGTAACCACCATTAAAAGCATCACCAGCAGAAGTGGTATCAACAACATTTTTAACTGGCTTTACATCTATTAGGTGACGTTCACCTCGGATACTAAGCAGCATACTTTGCGCACCATTTTTTATTATTATTTCATCTATTGAAAAACTTTCCAGAAACTCTGCAACATCACTGGCATTTGTAGCATTATAAAGCGCTATATGATCATCAACACCTGGGAGAGCGATATCAGCTAATTCAAATGCAGCAGCATAAGCAGCCCTAGTTTCGTTTATAGAGGTCCAAAGTGTTGCCCTATAGTTAGGGTCAAATACTATTGTTGTACCAGATGCTTTAAGCTTTAAAATGAAATGCCATAATTTTTGTCGATCGCTCTCAGATAATATAGCAATCGAAATACCCGAGAAGAAGAAACTGTCAACTTCTGAAAAGGCTGGGTTTTCAAAATCATCATTAATAAATTTAATTACTTGCTTAGCAGCTGACGTTTCACGCCAATAATTAAAGCTACGTTCGCCTTCGTTATCGACATTGATTAGATATAAGCCCATTTGCGCACTTGATGATTTGTAAACTAGGCTAGAATCAAGTGATTCTAGTGCCATCATTTCAAGCATTTCATTGCTGTTTTCATCATTGCCAACAGCAGTTAAAAACTTAACCGTTGCTCGCTCTTTAACACAACGTTTAATGTAAATCCCGGTATTAAATACATCGCCTGCATAGCTTTTGTTGTATAAATTAAAATCACCAGCTCGGCCAAACTCGACCATGCATTCTCCCATGACTATGATATTGCTCATGCGTATTTATCCAAGTTATTTATAGTTTCAATCGCTTGTCTACTTAATAGGGTGATAGTATCCCAATCTTTTTTAGCGATAAGGGCCTTAGGTACCATCCAAGATCCACCAACGGCAAAAACACTGTTGAGCGCAAAATAGTCAGCCATATTGCTTAAGTTAACGCCACCAGTGGGGCAGAAGCTTATTTGTGAAAAAACACTCGATAGTGCTTTGATTGTTTGTATGCCGCCATATTGTTCAGCTGGAAAAAACTTTAGTTCGGTAATTCCTAGTTCTAGTGCACGGGTGATTTCGGAAGGGCTTACTACTCCGGGTAACATTGGCAAACCTGTTTCAAGCATCGCACTGGCTAAAGTTGGAGTAAATGAGGGGCTGATTAAGAATTTTGCCCCTGCGGCTACGGAATCTATAACTTGTTGTGGTGTTGTTAAAGTACCGACACCTACCGTCATTTCAGGGACCTGTTCATTAACTGCTTTGATACAATCTAATGCGACAGGTGATCGTAAAACGATCTCAGCGCAAGTTATGCCGCCTTTATATAACGCGCGGCTGACGTTAATGGCATCCTCTACACTTTCCATATGTAATACAGGTAAAATAGGGCTGTTTTTCACTAAGGCTGAAAAGCTTGGTTTTAGCATAATTTCTCCACAACAGAGTTGATTTGGCTTATGTTGCTAATACGCAGGGCTGACAAGCTGTTAGCTAACTGAGCTTTTAATGATGAATTATTTTGTAAGTTTTTGCCAAAAATGGACTCTATACTTAAAAAACCGGCAACAACATCGGCACTTTTATCGCTGAGTAACGCAGGGATTTTTGCAAAATCTGCTGCAAGCGGATCTATAATCTCGCGGTTATCTTTTAAAGAGCGGCAAATAAACTCGAACCAACAAGATAGCGATAAAGACAATAATTTGGTAGAACGACCTAGTGCGATATTATCTTCAATTATAGGTAATACGCGCATTTGAATTTTTTGTGAACCATCCCATGCAATTTGTGACAATAGATGACGAATTTCTGGATTTAAGAAACGTTCAATAATATCTTTACTGTATTTTTCTACATCCAATTCTTTGGGGGGCACAAAAGAACCAAGCACTTCTTCATTGGCAAGTTGACAAATGAACTGATAAAACGCTTCATCTTTGGTGACATCAAATACGGTTTCAAAACCAGCTAAAGAACCAGCATAAGCTAACGTAGAGTGTAGGCAATTTAGTAAACGAAGTTTAGCTTTTTCAAAACCCTCAACATCTGAGGTAAAGACAACGCCTACTTTATCCCAAGCTGGGCGTTCGCCGGTCCAATTATCTTCAATTACCCATTGGGTGAAACCTTCTCGCTGAATTGGCCATTGATCTATAGCACCAACGGCTTTTGATACACTATCAACTGTGTAATCTTCTGTTTTTGGAGTGATGCTATCTACCATGGCATTAGGGAAGGCAACGTTCACTTCAATCCAAGCAGCTAAATCAGCATCGAGTTGCGCGGAAAAATCTATAACAGCGCGGCGAAGTTTATCACCATTACCTGCAACGTTATCGCAACTTAATACGTTAAAAGCGGCAATACCGTTAATTTTTCGTTGACATAATGCTTGTACGATATAACCAATAGCACTGACAGGTTGGCAGCGATTAGATAAATCGTGTGCGATATCGCTATGAGTTAAATCAAGTCGACCATTGGAGTTAAGGCAGTAGCCTTTTTCTGTGATAGTTAAAGTGACTAGTTTGGTTGCTGGAGCAGCTAAACGCTTCATTACTTGTAGGGGTTGCTCGCTAGCGACTAACACTTCCTTAATTGCCCCAATGACTTGATAGCGAATTTCTTTATCTAGAATCGCTAAGGTATATAAATTATCTTGTTTAGCTAAAACGTCGCGGGCTGTTGCACTTCTTAATGACACGCCACAAATACCCCAATTACCGCCAGCTAAATTCATGGCATTTTCTGTGTATACAGCCTGATGCGCTCGATGAAATGCACCAGGACCTAAATGCACGATACCTATTTCGGTATTTTCTCTGTCGTATTGAGGAGTTTCTATTGCTGCGTTCTTAGCTATACTCGCTAAAGTGCTATTTGCTAAAGTTTTGTTTGATTCTTTCTTAGGTAAATTCATGTTTTTTGTCGGTTTAACTCAAAGAGTTACGCCGCCTTTCCAAATTGAGATTTCTTTAAACTGATTGATTTCATTTTTAGTGGCTTTGCCTGAAGCTATTTCAAGCAACAAGTCAAAAAACTCGTTGGTACATTCATCTTGCGTTTTATCAAGACGTAGCAACTGTCCAGCATCATAATCAATCCAATGTTTTTTTCGTGTTGCTAAATTGCTGTTTGAGGCAATCTTCACCGTGGGTACTGGCACACCTAAGGGTGTGCCACGCCCCGTAGTAAATAACACCATGTTGGCACCACTTGCGGCTAAGGCTGTACAAGAAACAGCATCATTGCCTGGACCTTGCAGTAGGGTTATGCCATTTTTAGCGGTAGCTTTTGCACCGTACTTGATGACGCCTTGTACTGGAGCATTGCCACCTTTTTGAATAGCCCCAAGTGACTTATCTTCGAGGGTCGTTAAACCGCCGTCTTTATTACCCGGAGATGGGTTTTCATAAACAGGCTGATTGTTGTCGATGAAATATTGTTTAAAACCATCGACAAGCGAAACAATGTCATTATAAACTTCCTTACTTGCCGCATTGTTCATTAATACTTGCTCAGCGCCAAACATTTCTGGTGTTTCGGTTAGAATAACTGTTGCACCATAACCGGCCATTTTTTCGCTGATACGGCCTAACAAAGGATTAGCAGTCAAACCACTCAAACCATCAGAGCCACCACATTTCATTGCTAATGTTAGTTTTGATACTGGGCAGGTTTCACGTTTGTCATCGGCCATGGTAGCCAATAATTTCTCAATATGTGCCATGCCTTCGGCTTCTTCATCCTCAACTTGTTGTGCGTTAAAATAGGAAATTCGTTCGCTCATTTCACTGGGAAGCTCAGCAATTAATGCTGATAATTGATTATTTTCGCAGCCTAGTCCCAAAAACAGAACAGCTCCAGCATTTGGGTTACTAGCAAGTGAAGCAAGTAGTTGCTTGGTTTGCGCTAAATCATCCCCTAATTGTGAACAGCCAAAAGGGTGGGTAATGGCAAGAAAATCATCGGCTCTGCCACTATGTTGCGTCTTACATTGACGTACGAGTGATTGGGCTAAATGGTTAACACAACCAACACTGTTGATAATCCATAGTTCATTACGAATACCGACTAAGCCGTTGCTGCGCGGATAACCCATAAAGGTTGGCATCGTTTCAATATCATTCGCTAAACTATGTTTAGCTGGTTGGTAGGAGAATTTATCATCATCACTTAACAAGGTTTTTAAATTGTGACTATGGACCCAGTCACCAGCTTGAATAGCTGATGTTAGGTAACCGATTGAATAACCATATTTGATAATTTGTTCATTTTCCACTTGATTGCTTAACGCAATTTTGTGACCACGGTTAATATTTTCGTTTAAGGTGATATCTTGATTGTTTAGCGAAATAACTGAGCCTTTCGCTAAGTCTTCAAGCGCCACGACAACATTATCTTTGTTATGGACTTGAATAAAACTTCTTACTTGTGGCTGTACTATGCTCATGATGTTTTCTCTTAACATATTTTCTAAGCTTACTTTTTTAGTGTTCAAGCTTGCTAACTCGCAATATCATTGAACCTTGGTAAGTAACTTAGCAATATAGTCTGATTTATAACTGGTAAAACTCTTGGGCGTTTTGCCCCAAAATTAAGTCTTTAGCGTGTGGGGCATTTTCGTTGATAAAATCAAGTACTATTTCTTTGGTTTGGCTATATTCTGCGGCGACTAAACAAACTGGCCAGTCAGAGCCAAACATAATTCTGTGTGGTCCAAACAAATGCAAAACCGTTTGCATAAAGGGGTGAAAATCTTTTAGTTGCCAATTAAGCCAATCAGCCTCGGTGACCATGCCTGAAAGTTTGCAATAGCATTTTGGATTACGTGCAAGTATGCCCATACCTTGTTGCCAAGTATTGAAGTCACTTTTTGACTTAATATCGGGCTTGGCAATGTGGTCAATAACCACATGTAAATGAGGCACTTGCTCAAGCATTTTTATTGCTGCAGGTAACTGATGAGAAAAAATTAGTAAATCATAACGATAACCTTTATCAGCAAGCATTTGTAAACCGCGAATAAAGTCAGGGTTTTGCATAAAATCAGGGTCTGTTTCCCCTTGAATAACATGACGAAAGCCTACTAATTTTTTATGCTTTTTAAGTCGATCTAACTGTTGTGATAAAGTGTTACTCTTTAGGTCTATCCAGCCTACGACCCCTTTAATTAAAGCCGTATTTTGAGCAAGTTCTAATAACCATAAGGTTTCCTCAATAGACTGCCGAGCTTGTACGGCTATGCTACTTGAGAAGCCATTATGATGAAGTGTCTTCTCAAGATCTCTGATAAGGAAGTCTTTTTTTAAAGCTGCCATTGAATCATCGATCCAGTCGTAATCAACTGGATCGAATTTCCATAAATGATGGTGGGCATCGATATACATGCAGACCTCCTAATAGCTAATAATTTTCTAGTTAATTTCAATAACGGCTTTAACAACACCTGTTTGTGGTTTAACCCACTCAGGAAAGATAGCTGGGAAGTCATCAAAGCTAGTTTTGTGTGTAACCATAGCCGTAGACTTAACCGAACCATTACTTAAACAAGTCACTACGTGTTCGAAGTCTTCTTTGGTGGCATTACGACTACCTTTCAAAGTGGTTTCACGTTTATGAAACTCTGGGTCATTAAAGCTAATATCAGCTTTAACAACACTAACAAATACCAATGTACCGCCGTGAGCTAACCAACCAAAGGTTGATTGCATCGCTCCAGGGTTACCAGTGCAGTCAATAATCACTGTTGGGAAATCACCGTTTGTAAGACTGTCAAGCTGAGCCTTAACATCGTTTTTACAATCAACGGTAGCATCTATGTTCAATTCAGCTTTTGCGAACGCTAGGCGCTCATCATTAACATCGGCAATAAAAGTTTTAGCGCCTGCAACCTTAGCAAATTGCGCAGCACCTAAGCCTATAGGGCCAGCGCCAAGTACCATTACTGTATCCTTGCTTGTTACCTCACCACGGCGAACTGAATGAGCGCCAATCGCTAAACATTCAACTACGGCTAATTGATCAAAAGGCACACCTTCAGTAACCACTACATGTGAAGCAGGTAAACATAAATATTCGCACATGCCGCCATCACGATGTACACCAATTACTTCAATATCAGTACAGCAGTTTGTTTTACCTGTTCGACAGGCAACACAATCACCACATTCTAGATAGGGAATCACATAAGCAGGTTTACCTACAGGTAAGTCAACACCAGTACCCACCGCTTCAATTTCACCAGAAAGCTCATGGCCAAGTACACGTGGGTAACTAAAGAATGGTTGATTGCCTCCATAGGCGTGAATATCTGTACCGCAAACACCAATAGCGCGAATTTTAAGTAATACCTCACCTGGTTTAGGCTGTGGCTTAGTGCTTTCTAAAAATTTTAGCTCTCCGGGTTGTTGGCAAACGATTGACTTCATCATAGGTTATTCCTTTTGGCGACTATAAAAACCTGCATGCTTATAGCTCATTAAGTTGTGTACTTTAATTATAATGTACACTTAGATGTGTTTTAATGAAAGGTTTTTTTCATCTTTTTATCAGTTTCTAGTTAATAGAAGACAAAATAAAGGTTGCAATATGGCAGGTGAAGCTCGTTAGCTGCTTGAATTTTTAAGGAGTACAGTGGTATTGAAGCGGGTTACTTTGTGAGGAGACTTTTTTGTGTATTTTATAAGTAGGTGGCAAAGTTAATGGAGGAGAATAAGTGAAAAATTATTGCTTATAATGGCAACATATAGCCCAATACAGTTAATATTTGAAATATAGAACGTTTTTTGAATCAGGGTTAAAAGGTACCTACCTCAAAGATTAGAATAAGAGGTAAGTACAGGGAAATTATTTGGTGTTGTGATTAATGTTCTTTGAAAACGGTTTGTTTGATACCTATTTTATCTTTTTGAAAGCCAGGTCTCACTTTCCCTGTGAAAGGCTGATAACTATTGGTAGGGTCATCGTTAGTTAAAGGATCGCCTACTTCAACTTTTAGCTCTTCCAATTTAGCAGTTAGTTCTTGAATAATACTAACACTGCCTTCTTCATTTGAAATATCGTGCATTTCCCACGGATCATTCATTAAATCAAACAATACATTTCTTTTTAGTAATGGATAGTAAACTAATTTGTACCTGTGGTTTCTTGCCATACGTTGAAAATGTCGATAGCTCCCATAGATATAATTATTCATGACGGTCTTTTCACCACGGATAATAGGTAACACACTCGGGCCCTGAACAGATTCAGGGGTATCAATACCTGCTAGTTCTGTGGTTGTCGCAAAAATACTGTTTAAATAAAACATACCCTTTGCACGAGTATTTTCTGGAATCCCATTACCGGCCATGATAAACGGAGCACGAATACTGTGATCATAAACACTTTGCTTCCCAGCTAATCCATGTTTTCCTACTGCTAAACCGTGATCGGAAGTAAAAATAATATATGTATTGTTAGCGTATGGTGATTTTTCTAGACTATCAAGGATTCGACCAATTTGATCATCCATGTGTTCAATCATGGCGTAGTACTCACCAATAAATTCCTTTGTTTGTTTTTCAGTACGTGGGAATGTCATTAATGCTTCATCACGAATATTATAATCACCTGCATCTATTTCTGGCATAGGTAAAAAGTTTGGCGGTAGGTTGATACTTTCCGCTGGGTACTTATCCACATAAGACTGTGGAGATTGGCGCGGGTCGTGTGGTGCTGTAAAGGCCACATACATAAAAAAGGGATTGTTGTTTCTTTTTTCTTTAGTTTCAATATAACTTATTGCTGCATCAGCAAAAGCTTCGCTGGTGTGTTGGTTTTTTTGCTTTTTAGCCCACTTAATTTTCTCGCCGAAATCAGTCAACCAAGGCTTCCATTGACCACCTTTTCTTATGGGAGCCATGCCTCCTTCATGTACGGCGCGACCTATATTAAAAGAGCGTTTTAATGCATCGTCACCCACATGCCACTTGCCGGTAATAAAGGTTTCATAGCCTGATTGACGAAAAGTTTCACCCATTAACGGGTAGGTAGTTTTATTTGACTCAGGAGAGAAGCCCGTCATATGTAGATTACGGCCAGTGTTAATCATTTGGCGGCTTGGCGCACAAACGGCACCAGACCATGAGCCTTGGTTGAAGACATGGGTAAATGCCATACCACTGTGTGCTAGCCTATCTATATTAGGTGTATGGATTGCTTTGTTGCCTAATGCGTTGATTGTATCTATAGATTGGTCATCTGTGATAATCAGTAATATGTTAGGGCGCTCAATTTGTTCAGCATAACTTGGTGAAACTGTAAGGGAGCTTATTGCGCACAATATTATAAATAGAAATTTTATTGCTCTAAAGGTGTTGTTCATCATAAACCTTAATTTAGTTTTGCTTATTATAAATAGAAATTGTCATGGGTAATGGTTAATTTTTATCTACTATTTTTAAATAAAAGAGCAACTTAAGCAGCTCTTTTTATGATTGTTATTTACTTTAACTCGTTACGCTTTATGGATGTTATGAGCTCTATAGCCATAAGCAGCGATGACAATAAAGCAAATTAAAGGTAATAAAAATGAAGTTTGTACCGAAGGAATACTAGCAATAATTGAGGGGCCATCTATCATATTACCTTGTAGTGGCGGCATTAATGCGCCTCCAACAATAGCCATGACTAAACCCGCAGAAGCTAAGCTTGCATCATTACCTGTATCTTTTAGAGCAATACCATAAATTGTCGGGAACATTAATGACATACAAGCTGATGTAGCTATAAGGCAGTACAACCCAGCCATACCACCAATAAAGATAGTACCAAATGACAGTATAATGCCGCCAATAGCTAATATTTGTAGTAGTTGTCCAGGGCGGATTTTAGCTAGTAGGAAGGTGCAAATGAAACGACTGGCTAAGAAAATTCCCATCGCAATTATATTAAATTGTTGTGCTTGTGCGGCAGTTAAACCAACGGAAGTGATCCCGTAATGTATAATGAAAGTCCAACACATAATTTGTGCACCAACATAAAACGCTTGGGCGATAACACCTTCACGGTATCTTGCGTTGGAAAGTAAACGAACAAAAGTAGCTTTTAATACATTAGCGCTTAAAGGCTCATCATGAGTGATAGTGTCAGGTAATTTTCGAAATAGAAACACAAGAAATAGTAATGCCACTACCGAAGCAATGGCAATATAGGGGCCGCGAACCGTTATTAAGTCAGCAGCTTGCATAGCTTGATGAGCAGTTGGTTCTGCAGTTGAAAAGTCAACAAGAGCTTGTGTTAATTTACCATCAACTACAGAAGGTAACATCTCTGCGTATTCAGGATGAGCAGACTTTTCAAGCGCACGGAACTCCTCAACTTTGAGCTCACTTAAAATGTAATTGGAAGCAACGAACATACCGCCAAGGGAGCCAATAGGGTTAAAAGCTTGCGCTAGGTTTAAACGTTGTGTTGATGTTTCTGGAGAGCCCATTGAAAGAATGTAAGGGTTGGCAGTTGTTTCTAAGAGGGCAAGTCCGCAAGTTAATACACATAAAGCTAATAAAAAGAAGTTAAACTGAGCGGTGATACTGGCGGGCAAAAACAATAATGCGCCAAGAGCATAAAGTGCTAAGCCTAGCAATATTCCTGCTTTGTATGAGAAACGACGGATAAAAATAGCTGCTGGTATTGCCATAATGCCATAACCTAAATAAAAGGCGAATTGCACCATCGAGCTTTGGGCATTGCTAATTAGAAAAATATCTTTAAAAGCTTTTACTAATGGATTAGTGATGTCATTAGCGAAACCCCATAATGGAAATAATGCCGCGACGAGTATAAAAGGAAACAGGTACTCCTTAGATAGTACGGGCGTTTTAGAAACGTTTGATTGGTTAATAGTATCGTCTACTATCTTGGCTGTGGTTGTCATGTTGACCTCTTATGCATTAGTTTATCACTTTTTAGATATCATTTTTCAGCACAATTACGGCTCAATATCTTGTGGTTTTTATAGTTAATGTACATAAAGTACTTATTATAGGTTATTCTGTCAACATATTAACTGTTGATTATTATTAAAGGTCAATGTGGTTTGTCGTTATTATTTGGTTAAGAGCTAGCACTTTTAGCTACGATGGTGACAAGTTGCTGGACTATTATTTTTGAAAAGCAATGATATTGATTAACAGTTTAAACAGATAAAATGCACCTTCTAGGAACTTAATTGAAATGAGAAATAAGTATCTACTACTAATTATTTTTATTAGTTTAAACTCTCTTATGATAAATGAAAGCTATGCAAAAAGTACAATTGAGGATAGCCAATCTGATCAATCATGTATTCGTTGTCATACTAGTTCAGTAAAAGCATGGCAAAAATCTGATCATGCCAAATCAATGGCTTTGCCGGATAAAAATTCAATACTTGCTGATTTTAATAATACTGACATTGAACATTATGGACAGAAGGCACACTTTTTTATTAAAGATAATGAATATCAAGTAACTATTTCTTATAACAAAAACATTGACCAATACCCTATAAAGTACACTTTTGGATATTTCCCCGTACAACAATATTTAGTTGAAACGGAGAAAGGAAAATTGCAAGTATTACCCTTCGCTTGGGATGCTCGAACTAAAGAAAATGGGGGCCAACGTTGGTATCATAATTACAGTCATGAAGAAATTAGATCCGAAGATAGATTGCATTGGAGACAGCCATTACAAAATTGGAATGGTATGTGTGCTGATTGTCATTCTGATGGGCTGATACGAAACTATGATGCTGAAGAAGATAGCTTTACTAGCAACTTCGAGAATATAAACATAGGATGTGTTTCTTGCCATGGGGATATGTCTGAACACGCCATTAAGGACAAGATCAGCAATGTTGCTAAGGATATTACTTTAGCCCAAGCCACTAAAGGGCAATGGATTCGTGACGTTAATGATAAAACTGCACAATGGCATGGAAAGAAGCGTGATAATAACTTTATGGATAACTGTTTTTCTTGCCATTCTTTACGTTCTCCATTAACAGATGGTATTAAGCCTAATACTGCATTCTTAAATCAATTTATGCCGCAATTACCCTCTACTCCTAATTATTATCCTGATGGACAAATAAATGAAGAGGTGTATGTTTATGGCTCTTTTTTACAAAGTAAAATGTATAGCAAAGGTGTAAATTGTTTAGATTGTCATGATAAGCACACAATGAAATTAAAGATTGAAGGTAATGGCTTATGTCTTCAATGTCATAGTGGGGATGTATACAATGTAAAATCTCATCATCAGCATGAGCTTGCTTCTTCTGGAAGCGAATGTGTTAACTGTCACATGCCAAGTAAAGTATATATGGGGGTAGATGATAGACGAGATCATAGTTTTAAAGTTCCAAGACCAGAGTTATCATCGCCATTTAATACTCCCAACGCTTGCACCCAATGCCATGACAACAAAAGCAACGAGTGGGCAAGTGAACACTTAGAAAAATGGCACGGTAAACCTAAAGGACTTTTACAAAGCAAATATTTTTTGATGGCACTAAATAATGGACAAGAAATTAACCTTGAGGACCACTTAAGTATTATTTCTGATAATCAACTTGATATCATTAGTCGTGCTAGTGCTCTTCAAATGCTTAGTTTTACAACTAAAATGATTACCATCGGGGTTTTAAAGCCCTATTTAGAACATCCAGAAAGTTTACTTCGGCTCAGCGCTGCAAATGCCGCATTATTGTTAACTCCAGCGGAAAGAGTAATACATCTTACCCCTTTATTAGTTGATGAATTTAAAGCGATCCGAGTAGCAGCGGCAAGAAATTTAGTGGCAAGTAAAATGCCAGCTAAAAATCAGCAAGCGTTTGAAGAAGCGCTCAGTGAGCTATTTGATGCAAATGAGTTGAGTAGTTGGCGCGGAGAAGGTCGAGCTAATCAAGGAGCTATAGCTATAGAAACAAATGATTTCTTGGCAGCAGAAAAATATTTTCGAGGGTCGATAAAAATTGAACCATACTTTGAGGCAGGTTATATCAATTTAGCTGATGTCTACCGAGTTCAGCAACGTTCAATAGAAGCCGCTGAAGTCTTAGTTGAAGGAACAAAAAACTTACCAAAATCAGCAGTAATTAAATATGCGTATGGTTTGCATTTAGTTCGACAGAAAAATTATGTTAACGCAGTTACTTTGTTCGAAGAAGCTGTGCATTTATCTCCTGAAAATTCTCAATATGCTTATACCCTTGTGCTTGCGTTAGATGGAATAGGGCACAGTAAAAAGGCATTAAGTAAACTTAAAACTCTCATTCTAGATTATGAAGATAAGGCTAAATTAAAAGAGCTTGGTTTGTATCTTTCTCAAAAAGGCAATAATAAAGCTGATTATGATTGGTTCATTAAGTTATAAGTTGGCCTCTAAAGCGCTTGAAAGGAGAATTGTCTCGAGGAGTATTTGCTAGTATCAGTAGTTATTAAAAATAGTGAGTATTAGCGTAATAATTGTGTCTGCTTGGTAAGTGGGCTTTATGCTACCCTATTGGAGAGTGTTTTTTTGTATTCAACTTTACAAGCTTGATAGATACTTTCAGATATTTCGTTACCAAAACAACGGGTATGAATGAACTCGCCTTTAATTACATAAACACTTTATAAAGGATATATTTCATTTTGTGCTTACCGCATACCATCGCAGGAAAATTCGAAATAGATTCGAATTTAGCTAGCTTAATCATTATTTGGTCTATACATGATTTGTCGAATTGAAACTCAGACATACTCTGTTTCGGTGTAACCAAGTACAGCTAATTCATGCTTGTTTGCATATAGGATGATACCTTCAGGTGAAACCGTTTGAATCCCAACATTCGCATTTTCAATAAAATCTTCAGTATTTTCCATAAGTACTGATTTAATCAGGTTAACGACTTTGTATAATCGTTAGTGTATTCATTATTTTGTCATAGATAAAATTTAATGGGGATAAATATAGAATTGAATAATGTGAACCGTTTTTGCACAATGATTTGGTGCAATGTGCACTATTAAAGGCTACTTTATCGCGATGTCAGTGCAATAAAGTAGCGCGGTATGAATGCTTACTCTATCAATATGCCGTATTGTGCGATTTCTTGCTCTGTCATCCAATGGATGGTCTGTGCAGATGCGGCTTCAAGGGTATACCAATAAAAATCAGCAGTAATTCCCATGACGTTATAATAATCTATGTATTTAACATGCTCTTGATGATCTCTTGGGTAATCAAGTGCAACCTTACCGCTACCGTCACTCCAGGAATGAACCCCCAATCTCGCCCCAACGTCAATGGTACGATTAATACCGGCTAAGAACATATCAGTACCTCCTGATGCTACCATCCCATCCGCAGGAATATGAGTGGCAATACCGTGTTTTCTGATTTCCATTGCTGCTAATAGGTTTATTTCGTCATCCATAGAACCAGGCACATTCTGCATCACAATCGTTTTAACTTGAGGATAATTTCCCAGTAATGTTTGTATCACTTGTAAGGTGTCTGAGCCAATAACACCGTTCATAAAAACGGTATCTGCGCTTTTGTCGTTATTTTTAAAGGTGAAATTGGCAGATTCTTCTTGGGCATTGTTTTCATAACTTAACTTTGGGATATCAGAAACACAACGAGTATCGAGTGTTTTATTTGGCTGAGCTAAAAAAGCATCCGCGAGGGTATCAAAACAACTTAATCCTGAAAACAACTGCCCATGACCACCTTGTGGGTTAGTGATACTTTGTGCATTAGGCATGTTCTTCGCGACTAATGTTCCCCAAGCTGCCGGTGTTTGCGTATCCTGCAACCCATTAAGAATTAAGACAGGAAGATTACTGGTAACAGCTTGTGTTTCAATATCATTTGCTGAGTTGACGTTCCAAGCTTTGCAAGATGCGGCATCAAAGCCCATATGAAACATGCTATTCACGGCGAGTTGCGTACTGGCCGACCAACCTTGATTATTATCATCAATTAAAGCGGTTGCGTTAAGAAAAGGATATTCCTCAGCACATACAGTAGATAACCCCATAGCATTATAGAAAAGATCTTCCACTTCTTGTTCATCGCCTTCACTCTGCTCTAGGGCAAGTGTGTTCAAAGCTGATGCGTAATTATTAATATCTTCATCAACCGTTAATATATACTCAAGGATCACGGGTTCGGAAGATATGTTGAGTAAGGTTTGAATAAACGTTCGACTTTCATCCATCATATCTTCATTGTGCATACGAGCAAGAATATCTTCGATAACAGCCTTAACTTCTGCTGACTGGCAGTCGTTAGTGTTCTCGCAGTTTTTGATGATTTGATTCAGTGATTCGTAGTTCGCCCACGGTGTATCTGAGATACCGTTAACTTCGATGGGAAACATTCCATCTAAGATGACACTGCGAATACCGTCACTACTTTCTCGCATGATGGTTGTGGCTAACCGAGTACCATAAGAAATACCGTACAAATTCCATTGGGGGATCTTTAATGCCGTTCTAAGTTGAATGATATCCATGGCATTATGTACGCTATGATAAGCATTTAAATCAACACCTGAGTATTCTAACCTTGCTTTACACGCCTTTACTTGCTCAGGTGTACCTACTTCATCAAACTCAGTGCACACCAGAGCGGGTTTTGAATAGCCAGTTCCACGTTGATCGATTAAATATACGTCTCTGCTTTTGATAAAGGTCGCTGTTTCTATCACTTGAGCAATACTTGAGCTGGCACTACCCCCTGGACCACCTTGCAGGTAAACAACAGGATCCGCTAGTTTATTTTTAGATGTGGAGGCTAGCTTGACCACAGCTATTTCGATACTTTTTTCTGAAGCTGGCCCACCATACAGTGCGTATTTCTCTGGTACCGTGAGGTAGCCGCAACTCGAACCTGCAGTCAAAAGATCTACTTTAGGGGAGGGCAGCATACTTTTACATTCTACAACCTTAAATGCGTTAGTAGATGTGGTAACACCTTTATCGGTTGTTACATCACTTTTTGAGCTGGAGCCACCACATGCAGTTAAGAAGCTTGTCGCTATCATTGCTGAGGCAATAAGTGTTTTATTGGCTGGTACCATTGAATATTCCCTTTATTTTTTGGTTCTTAAAAAAACGTAGAATTATTCTATTGACGACATGAGCTGTAATCTACGGCTTTAGTTTTTAAAAAATGTCAGGTTTTTATCGAAAACTGTTAGATTTTGTAAGTGTAATATCTTGTGGGCGTGACCTTTTAACTGGACAGTGCTGTAGACTATTCAAACTTTAAACAGGGAATTAGGTCACCTTCTAGGTTAAGAAAGTAAGTTTATAAATGGCTTTCCTTGTATACGCACGTAAACTTCCCTGTAGTTATTTTTTTGAATAAAGCTTTAGCTGTTAGCGTATTCTTTTAACAGATTGAATTCATTGCTAGCCCTATCTTCTACAGCACAAATACTTAACAGGTCGTCAATAAAATACTTTAGCGCTCTACTTTCAATTTTTTTAACTTTTTCTTGTTGTGTAGGCGTTAGCATTTGATAGCTAGTCGCAGCACCAAAGTCACCAAAAATAATATTACCTTGGCTATCAAATAAGGTGTTATGGGCGTATAAATCACCGTGACATACTTGATTGTTATGCAAGTGCGCGAACACATCTTTCATCTGGCTAACTATGTGGCTAATAAGCGTAATGGCTAGGCTGAAATCTTGTGGAAAGGTATCTCGGGTACAGCTATTAAAGCAGGGAGGTAAACCTAGGTTTTGGTATTTTTCAGGGATCAGTGTCATAACTAGCGCAAGGTAGTCTTCTTCATTTACTTGCGCCACTGATGCGACTAAATTTGGGTGATAACCGACTTGTAAACACGCTTGTAATTCATCTTGTGGGTAACCATCACTGGTGATTTCACCTTTGAATACTTTTACGGCGATATCTTCAGGGAATTGTGATTGCGGTGCATTCCAATAAGCCTTTGAAATAACCCCCGAAGCGCCTTGGCCTAATACATTTTCTAAGGTATAGCTTGCCGATGATACCTCAGGAACAGATTTTATTTTGGCATGAGCTTCGATGTTAATCTTAGGCTCAACCGCTGAAAAAGGGTTTCCGGCAAAGGCAAACCAGGCCAAATTAGGCAGATCTAATAGCTGTTCAGGGCATTCTGTTAGGTTATTTGCAGAAATACGTACTAGTTCTAAGTTTTGGGATTGGGATAATGTTTGCGGTAATCGTGTTAATTGGTTACCTGCTAATGCCAACTTTTGTAATCTTGGGCGCTCACCTAAACTATTAGGCAATGTTTCGATTAAGTTATCCGTTAAAATCAGCCAACGTAACTGAGCTGGTAATGAATGCTCTGTCACTTGTTTTATTTGGTTTGATTTAAAGCCAACCATCTCAAGTTTTGGTAACTGACCTAACACGTCGGGCAAGTGTTCAAATTTATTCTGTGAAGCAAAAATAATCTTCAGTTTGGTCATTTGTGCCAACTCATCCGGTAATGATGATAAAGCATTATTAGATAAGTCGAGGATCTCTAAACTGTCAGCTAACGTAAGTATTTCTAAGGGGAATGTGCTCAGGTCTTCAGATAATTTTAACTGGCTGATACCAGCGAGCTCACCAGAGCGAAGTTGAGAAAGCGTATGCAACATAAATGTCCGTAGAAAAGAATAAAAAGGCGCGCTAGTGTACAAGAAACTAGTTATTAAATCTTGGGCAATTAGATAATGATATTTTGCCTTTATTTCTTTTGATATTTGGGGTGTAATTTTAAATAATCACACCACACGCTAAAATTAGTATGATTATATCGGATATCTGTTGCAGTAAACCATCTTGAATATTCAATGGCTTTGAGACGAAATAGTATTTTATTACCATCAATAGCAACATGGCATATTAAATTCTCCATTGTGTTATTGCTTACTTGCACTTGGGAAAATCCCTTGGCATTACGTTGATGTTTTACTGCTATTTTAGGCATAGATAATGCGCTAACAGAGAATAATAGTGCAGTGAACAAAGCAAATAGCTTCATAGTCATTGTTATGTTATTTCAACCATTTGGAAAATAATGTCAAGTTTAGCATTGAAAGCAAATTAAGTGTCTCCATAACTTATAACAACGCGGTAATTTCATATTAATTATTGCAACTCAATTACAATATTTTAAAAATATGCTTAATAAAAGCATTTACAAGAGACAAAGTCATGGCTAATTTCGTACCTGTTAGAAAAGAACAACATCAAAATCTTAAACTTGCTAGCAAGCGCGATCTTGCACATATTGCTGGTCAACACATTGTTTCATTAACCGCTGCTGAGTATGCACAAGCATCGGCAAGTTATCCTGTGTTACTCGTTAAAAACCCGAACTCGCCTCGTTACCGAAGCGTTGCTATGTTAGGTTTAGAGTCAGGTGAGAACTTATATTATAAAGATGAAAAATGGAGTGGTTTATCATTACCACAAAGTGTCGGCATGGCACCATTTGCTTTAGGTTTAGATCCTGACAAAGAAAATACCTTAACAGCCTGTGTTGATATTGATAGTGATTTAGTTGCTGAAGACAAAGAGCTTGCTTTATTTGAAGCTGACGGAAAAGAAACTGAGTTATTAACTAACGTACAAAATTCACTAGGTCGTTTATATGAAAATGAAAAAATGACTGAAAACTTCATTAAAGAACTTGAAGAAAATGAGTTACTACAAGAGCTTGAGTTAAATATTGATTTTAATAATGGCGAAAAGAAAAAGCTTACGGGCATTTTTACTGTTAATGAAGATAAAGTAAAAGCATTAGCCGATGATAAAGTTTTAGATTTCCACAAACGTGGGCTGTTTGTACCAATTTATGCAATGTTAGGTTCTTTAGGACAAATTAACCGACTAGTACAATTGCGTAACCAAACAGGGAATGCTCAAATTACTAGCATTCAAATTGCACCATTAGCTCAAGAAGAAGTAAAAGAAGAAACTGCTGAGAGTTAATTCGTCTGTTTATAGAACAGTCATAAAATATATAGAATAATATCAAGGGGCTTTTGCCCCTTTTTTGTTGCTTTTTTGTTAAAAAAAATTACTTTTCATATTCCTGTGCTGGTACACCTGTGATAATTTAAGCAATAGCGATTTATAATAATGAGAATAATATGGTCGATAAAAATAAATTTTCTAAGGATGTAGAAGAGCAAATTCAAAGCTTAGCTAGCGATATATATATTCAAGTGGAAGATAAATTAACGCACTTAATATCTGCTGCAGTTAAGACGGAAACGAGTAAAAATATTGATCAGCAAAGCCAATGCCTATCAGAGCAAGAACAGTCATTGCAAAAGGATTTTGCTGAAAAACAGCGATTGCAACAAGAAGAAGTTTCACAGCTTAAACAAGCGTTAGCTGAAAAGCAGTTAGATGAAGCGACAAATAAGCAAAATTTTCAGGTAGAACTCACTCAAAATACTATTAATTACACCGAAACTATTGAATGTCTAGAAAAAGAAATTGTTAACTTAAAACAGCAACAAACGCTACAACAAGACAAAAAACAAAGTAGTGATAATAAGTTGGATGAGAAACTGCTTGAAACAGAACAAAAATTAAATGATAAAAACCAAGAGATTGACGGCTTAAATGGTCGAATTATGGTCTTAACTGAGCAAGAACAAAGTTTGACCACACAACTAACTGCTGCTAAAGAACAGCTTCAGCTAACTGCAAAGCAACAAAGTGAGGCTGTAACGGCCGCTAAAATTCAAGCCGATGCATCAGCTAAACAACAAATTGACATATTGACTGAAAAATTACAGTTAAATGAAAAGCAGCATAGTGAGGCGCTCACAACGATTAAAAATGAAACAGAAGCATCTGCCAAGCAACAAATTGAAGCGCTAACTGAAAAATTTAAGGTAAATGAAAAAGAGCAGGGTGAAGCCGCCTCAGTTATCAAAACTCAAGCAGAAGCGGCGGCTAAACAAAAAATTGAGGTGTTAACTGAACAACTACAGAATCTTGAAAGTGACAGTGCTCGAATTTTGGCTGAAACACAGCAAAAGAGTAATACGAAAGTAACAGAGTTAGCGCAACAGATCTCTGAGTTAGAAAAGCAAGCGAACCAACAAAAAAACAGCGAGACTGAATTACAGAAGAAACTATCTGTACAGCAAAAATTAATTGATTCAGCTCAAGATAAAAACAAGCAATCTGAACAAAAAAGCCAAGATTATCAAGCGCAAATAATTACACTTACCGAACAAGCAGCTATTGATAAACAGCAATTGATGGATGAAATAAAGTCTATCAAAGAGAAGGGTGAACAAGTAAAACAGCAACACCTTGATGAGAAAAAAGTCATCAATGAAAGTGCTGAGCAAATAAATCAGCAATACCTTGATGAAATAAAAGCAATGCAAGAGCAAGTTGAGCAAACAAAGCAGGTACAGCTAGAAGAGATAAAAGCAGTTCATGAAAGTACAGAAAAAATCAAACTGCGACACCTAGATGAAATGAAAGTGATTAACGAGGGAGCGGAACAAGTTAAACAGTCGCACCTTGACGAGATTAAAAAAATTAATGAAAGTGCTGAAGCAGTGCATAAATTGCAAGCAGCAGCACAGCAAAACATCATCGAATTAGAAAAAGCTAACGAGCAACTGAACAATCAAATAACATCTGAACAAGATGATGTGAAATTATACCAGCAAGAAATTTCAGTACTTAATGAGCAAGTGAAAGTAGCACAAGAAGGGCAAGAAAACATTTTGCAACGGTTTAATAAAAATCGTGAGAAGCAAGAAATTGAAAATAATAAAGTGCGAGAAACCATTAAATTCTTACGGGATGAAAATCATCAATTGATTAGTGATATCAGTGAACAAAAAGCTCAATTTCATGATCAAACAAGTGAATTGGAGCATAAGTTAACCGAGTATAGATTGAAGTTTGAGTATGCACAGAAACAATTAACCAACTAGTTGTTTCGAAATCTATATACCCAAACCACTTGAAGATGAGTATTTCAGGATGCTTGAGCGATTCATGATCAAGACGCCTCTTTTTATTAAGAGTTATTTCCTTAAAAAAGGAGGCAACGAAGAGCATGGCTTGCCTAAAGGCATTTCTAATTCCAGCTGAAACCTGCATCTTCAGGTAGTTTGGGTATACAATACAGCCATGATAAAACTAAGCTTATTCGCATTTTGAATAAGCTTGGGTATAATCCCTTTAATTATCTCAACTGAGTATATATCTAAGTGGCTATTCACCTTCCTTTTGCCAAGTTAAGTCATTGGCATCAAATTGCTTTTTCTGCAGCGTTACTTGAGCGTATGTTACCTAATTATCAAATGTTTAGTGAAGGGACCGATTTTGGTAATGCTAAAGTATTACGTAATCAACTCGATATTATTTGGCAATGGCTTGATAACAGTAGCACGGTAAAAATTAATGGTGATGTCCAATTACTCAAATTAGAAGCTGAAACCCCTGACCCTGAAGAGTTTGATTCTTTTGGTGTATTTCCTGCACTTGATGTATGTATGGCACTTTCAGCTTTGTGGCAATTAATGCAAGTAAAACCGCAGAAAAAACCAAAAAACTCAGAAGTTGATATTGACGACATCCAAAGCATCAGTCGTTTATCTCACAATAGTGTTAGTTACTATGTCGAGCTGTTGTTACTTGAAGAAGTGGCAGGGTCTGTTGGAGAGGAGTTGACGATCACTGCTGAGCAAATGGATGAACATCCCCTTATGCAGTGGGAAAAAGACACGCAAAATGAGCTGTTTGATTTTCTAAAATTTGCTGCCGCCGATAAACGTACTTGCAAGTTAGCTAAGCAGATGAGTTTGTCTGAAGGTTTATCTAACTTAGGAATAGAAATCGCTTAGTAATTAAGCCTAACCCCAAGTTCAAATAAAAGAATTCTTAATTCAGGGAATTAATATGAAGTTATTTAATTGTGCATTTTTTGCAATTATCTTGTTTGCCATTGTGCCAGTGCATGCAAAAGCTGTTGTTGATAAAAACACTAAAATTGAGCAGGCTATCACGCAAGCCATGGCAACGTTCCAAGTGCCCGGTGTTGCCGTAGCAATTATTAAAGATAATAAGGTGGTAATGAGTAAAGGGTTTGGTGTTATTGAACATGGAAAACCCGCTAAAGTTAACGCTGATACAGTCTTTGGCATTGCTTCCAATACTAAAGCGATGACTGCTGCGTTGTTGGCTAGTTTAGTTGATGAAGGCAAGTTAACTTGGCAAACGAAAGTTATTGATATCATCCCTGAATTTCAGATGCCGAATGCCTATGTGACCCGTGAATTTACCATTACTGACTTACTCGCTCACAATTCAGGCTTAGGTCTAGGTGCTGGCGATCTCATGATTTGGCCACATACCACATTAACTAATGCTGATATTATTAAGGGGTTAAAATACTTACCAGAAGTCTCTAGTTTTCGTAGTGAATTTGCTTATGATAATCTACTCTACATTGTTGGTGGAGAGGTGATTGCTCGTATTACCGGACAAACTTGGAATGAGGTGGTGCAAGCGCGTATTTTTACCCCCCTTGGTATGAAAAATACTCGCGCAGCTTTCTCATTGATTGATGAAAATAATAAAAATGTTGCCAGAGCTCATGTGCCACTTAAGGGAACGTTGAATGTAGTAGGTGGTAATTTTATTGAAAGGTTTGGTGCTGCAGCCTCGGTAGCATCTAGCGTTAATGATATGAGTTTATGGCTAAAGGCCCAGTTAAATCAAGGTGCGTATGGGGAAAAATTAAATGAAAAATCTCCTCGTCTATATTCAGCTAATCAAAGTCGTTTTATGTGGCAAGCGCGTACTATATTGCCTGTTACGGATGCCGCAACTCAACAAGATAAAACGCATTTTGCCGCTTATGGGCTAGGCTGGTTTATGAAAGATTATCATGGGGTGAAGTTGCTGCATCACAGTGGAGGGATTTTAGGCATGGTGTCAAAAGTGGTAATGGTGCCAGAAGAAGATCTCGCTATGGTGATTCTTACAAATCAGCAGTCGAGTTATGCGTTCAATGCCATTTATCAGCAAATTTTAAACGAGTACCTTGAACTACCTAAAAAAGATTGGGTTACTTATTATTATGAGAAGCAGCAGAAAAATATTGCTAAAGAACAAAAGCGTTTAGCTATCGCGGCAGAGACAGTTAATAAAAATTCAGCCCATTCCCTAGTATTGCGTGAATACGCGCAGACTTACGTTGATAATTGGTATGGTGAGATTCACATTAGTTTTAAAAATAATAAGTTACATATGCAATTTGGTAATACCCCAGAATTAACAGGTAGCTTAGAGCATTACCAGCATAATACCTTTATTGTTCGTTGGCATGATAGAACGCTTGAGGCTGATGCTTTTGTTAACTTTAATCTCAATGAAGACGGCAGAATTAATTTCGTCACGATGAAAGCAGTATCTCGAGCAACAGACTTTAGCTTTGATTTTCATGACTTAAAATTAGTGCCGAAGAATTAATCGCAGATACTTAACAATCTAAAAGGAGTGCTCAAGGGCACTCCTTTTTTAATGTAAAATTTTATTAAAATAGTGAAGTATTAGCGTAGGAACTGTGTTTTTCCTTGGCGTTTGTGAATAACATCCTTGATATCTAATCTGTTATTATCATTGGATTTTTTTACCTCAACCCCTTCATGATTTAGTAGCCATAATTTTCGCTCAACGCCACCAGCATAGCCGGTTAATGAGCCATTACCGCCGATAACGCGATGACAAGGAACAATCAAAGTAATAGGGTTGCGACCGTTAGCGCCACCTACAGCTTGAGAGGCTTTCGGTTTATTGAGTATCTTGGCTATTTCGCCGTAGGATTTCACTGTTCCAAAGGGAATTTTTACTAAGCAGTCCCATACGGATTGCTGAAATTCAGTGCCTTGGGGGTCTAATGGCACGGTGAAAACTTGGCGTTGGCCAGCAAAGTATTCTATTAATTGCTGTTTGCACAGAGCAGTGATGTCATTCACTTTGCTTTTAGCTGTTATGTCACTGATGTTTTGTTCACCACAAAAAATGGCCTGGCGAATACCTTGCCCAGTCGCCATAAATTCAAACAAACCCAAAGGTGTGTCGAGATAATCAATGTACATATTCATGGTCCCCTAAAATACACCGCAAGAACTTATCCCTGATATTGATATAGTTGATAAATAACCTGACCAGAAATTTTTTCTTTAATTAATTGCCAATTTTCGGGGATAGCTTGCGTGCTTTCTGCTTCCATTTCTACATAAATGAGAGCTTGTTCAGCCAAACGATGTTGACTCAGTAATTGCGCAGCTTGTTCCACTAGTTGCTTTCTAAAAGGGGGGTCGAGAAAAACGAGATCAAAGCGTTGGTCTGTATTCGTTGTTAATTCTGCTTTAAGAGAGCCTTTTTTAAGAAAAGACAACGCGTTATCATTCATTACTGATAGGTTATCGGCCTTAAGTAATGATTTATTCTCAAGTAGCTGATTAGCCGCGGCTCTATTTAATTCTACTAGGGTAACGTGAGCAGCACCACGTGATAACGCTTCAAAACCCAAGCTACCAGAGCCAGCAAAGCAATCTAGGCAATTTGCTTGGTTAATATAGGGCATGAGCCAATTAAAGACTGTTTCTTTAACTCTATCAGTAGTTGGTCGTAATCCCTCAGCCATTAATACTGGTAATTTTCTGCCTTTGTGTTTACCTGCAATAATACGAATTTTACCGGCAGACTTCCCCTGACCTCTTCCCGAAAGGAGCTTTTTACTTAGTTGTTTTTTTGCTTGATTCATATCACTGACAATTTTGCTATTAAGTGCTAATATAGCGCCAATTTTATCCTTGTTTGGTCGTTAAACCAAACAAATTTATCCTTGTTTGGTTTAACGACCAAGCAAATTCATAGTGAAATATATTTAGGTAGCAAAACGTGTCGAAGAAAAAAGGTATGTTGTCTTGGTTAGGCTTTGGCAAAAAAGAAAAGCAGCCAAGCACTGAAGAAAAAAACAATGAAGCTCTCTCTGTCGCTGAAGATGAGCAAGCAACGACGGTAGAACCGGTAGAACACCGTGATGAAGCAATGGTTGAGTCAGTTGTCGATCAAACCGAAGAGTCTATTACCGAAGCTGCAGCAGAAAAAGAAGTGCTTGCTGACGTAGTTAACGAAGATATTAGTGCTCCAGTTGATACTATTGAGGACTCGACAGCAGAAATTTTAGATGAAGTATCGGTTGAGTCTGACATCTCTGTTTCAGCAAGCGCAGAACATACTCAGGTTGTTGACACTGAATTAACAAGTGGAATTGACAGTGAAAAACAAGCTGAAGCTAACTTATTAGCCGAAATGGAAGCGGCTGAGCAAATTGATTCGGTTGATGATGTTGAGGTTATAGAGGAAGTTGTTGAAGTAAAAGCTGAAAATAAACTTGGTTTCTTTGCTCGCTTAAAACAAGGCCTGAGTAAAACAAGGCAAAACTTAGGTGGTGGGTTAATAGATTTGTTTCGTGGTAAACAAATAGATGATGACTTATTTGAAGAGTTAGAAACTCACTTACTCTTAGCGGATGTTGGTGTTGAAACCACCATGAAAATTATCGATTCATTAACGCAAAGTGCCAATCGAAAGCAATTAAAAGATGCCTCTGCTTTATACGACTTATTGAAAGTCGAATTAAAGAAAGTCATAGAAGAAGTGACACAACCGCTAGTTATCCCCGAAGAAGAAGGTCCTTTTGTTATCTTGATGGTGGGGGTGAACGGCGTAGGTAAAACTACGACCATTGGTAAGCTGGCTAAGCAATTTCAAGCACAGGGAAAATCTGTCATGCTGGCCGCAGGTGATACATTTAGAGCTGCAGCTGTAGAGCAATTGCAAGTGTGGGGTGAGCGTAATGATATCCCTGTTATCGCTCAACATACTGGCGCTGATAGCGCCTCGGTTATTTTTGATGCCATCAGTGCCGCAAAAGCACGTAACGTCGATATTATCATTGCAGATACCGCAGGACGCCTGCAAAACAAAGCTCACTTGATGGAAGAATTGAAAAAAGTTGTGCGAGTCATGAAGAAGTTGGATGTTAATGCTCCTCATGAAGTGATGTTAACGCTTGATGCTGGTACTGGTCAAAACGCGTTAAGCCAAACCAAGTTGTTTGATGAAGCTGTCGGCTTAACGGGGCTAACTATTACTAAGTTAGACGGCACTGCCAAAGGTGGTGTGGTTTTTGCCGTGGCAGATAAATATCAAATTCCTATTCGATATTTAGGCGTTGGTGAAGGTATAGATGATTTAAGACCTTTTATTGGTGATGACTTTATTGAAGCGCTTTTTAGTAAGGATCAGTAAAACATTTTCAATGAGCTTCATCGCTACAAAGTAAATATGTTTGGTGTAAGTCATATTTGTTTACCGCATCTTTTTATTAAGGCGATAACCTTAATAAAAAGATGCGCCATGTTTTGAAGTGTTTTAATCTTCTGAAAATATCTCTCTACAATCACGGTTTTGCTTATAAGCCTTTTACCCACATAAGTGTTCAATAAATTAGTCCGATTGGTATCACAGGGTAATTGTGCTAAGTTAGCCAACTTATTCGTGCAAAGTATTTAAGTAATATGATTAGTTTCAATAAGGTAAATAAAACTTACCCAGGCGGTTTTCTAGCATTAAAACAAGTAAGTTTTAGTCTCGAAAGTGGTGAGATGGCTTTTCTAACGGGTCATTCAGGCGCAGGTAAAAGTACTTTATTAAAGTTAATTTCATTAATGGAAAAACCCAGCTCTGGTAGCATTCAAGTAAATCATACCGAACTCTCTAATATTCAATATAAGCAAGTACCCTATGTACGCCGTGGTATTGGTATGATTTTCCAAAGTCATAATTTGCTTAAAGATCGAACTGTTTTCGATAATGTCGCATTACCGTTAATTATCGAAGGTGTTAGCCACAATGAAATTAAAAAACGTGTCGCAACGGCTTTAGATAAAGTGCATTTAAGCGCTAAATTGAAGTGTTATCCGCATATGCTTTCTGGGGGAGAACAACAACGCGTTGGTATAGCGCGTGCGATTGTTAACAAACCTCCTATCCTTCTTGCTGATGAGCCTACAGGTAATTTAGATCCCAAGTTGTCATTAGATATCATTCGCTTATTTGAAGAGTTTAATGCTGCCGGTGTAACAGTTCTTATTGCTACGCATGATCTTGGTTTAATTGCGCGTATGAAATATCGTACCCTGACACTGAAAGAAGGCACCATGATTAATGATGGTATTGTTGATGGCCTACAAGCACAGGGGACTGCTGATGAGCGATATTCATAGTAGTGGTTTGAAAACACGCTCTAGCTTTATAGCTCGTTTGCTTTCTTTACCTATCCGCCATTTTCAGCAAGCTATAGGTAGTTTAGGCAATTTATGGCGAACACCTTTTACCACAGTGATGACGATTTTTGTTTTAGGTATCAGTTTAGCTTTACCTGCAACTTTGCATCTTTTTGTTAAAAATGCCGAGCAAGTCAGCGAGCAGTGGGATAGTGCTTCTCAAATCACCTTATTTCTCAAGTTATCAACCAGTGAGAAGAGCGCCCAAAACTTAATAAAGCGCATTCGCCTTTATAACGAAGTCGCAGAAGTACGCTATATTTCAGCTAAGCAGGCTTTAAAAGAATTTAAAATTTTATCTGGCTTTGGTCAATCACTTGAGTATCTAGATAAAAACCCTTTACCAGCGACAATATTAGTAACACCAACACAAAGAGCCAGCCAAGCCCAAGCAGCAAATGCTCTCTTAGCAAAATTGACTAAAGAACGAGAAGTTGGCCAAGGTAAGCTTGATTTGGAATGGTTAACGCGTTTAGAGGCGATGGCTCGATTAATTGAAGATATTGTCTTAGGCGTAGCTTTATTACTGTGTTTATCAGTGGTGCTTATTGTCGGTAATACTATTCGTTTAGCTATTTTGAATGAAAAAGACGCTATCGCTATTATGAAGTTGGTTGGTGCGACAGATAGTTTTATCCAAAGACCATTTTTATATTCAGGTATATGGTACGGTATTTTTGGCGGCATACTTTCTTGTATTGCCGTGACTATGCTTGCTTGGTATTTAGGTTATGCGATTAGTGACTTAAGTGAACTTTATCAAAGCAATTTTCAGCTCCAGGGGTTATCCGGCAGTGAAGCCTTAATGTTGATCGGTTTCGCAATTGTGCTTGCTTTAGTGGGTAGCTACATCTCGGTAAGCCAACATATTAAGGCCATTGAGCCTAATGCGGATTAAAGCCGTCACAGCTCCGGTTTCTAAAGTAACATTTGATTTTATTCGTGCGTTTAACAATGTAGCTCCGTAGTTGCTTACATTGAAATGATAAAGAGCGACTTGTATAACCAACTGTTTATTATAGGTAATTCCTTTATCTTACAAATCGTCACATTTAATTCACAAAAAACTTGAAAGATCGCCTTGTGTGCCCCTTTCTATTAAGCTAATGTTCATGTCCCCGCTATCGCAAATAGTGTCGATATATGTTATTATCGCGGGCGAATTAAAGAGAGAAAGAGAGGTTTTTTTATGAGTGAAGCAATGCAACTGACCTTACCCAAAAGTGGTAGTATCGAATCATATATGCAATCTGCATATAGTATTCCAATGCTGTCGGCAGAAAAAGAGCATGATCTGGCTACTCGCCTCTACAATGAAAATGATTTACAAGCGGCGCAAGAGTTGATTATGTCGCATTTACGTTTTGTTATTCATGTTGCTAAAGGATACTCTGGTTATGGGTTACCTCACGCTGATTTAGTCCAAGAAGGTAACGTGGGTTTAATGAAAGCCGTTAAACGTTTTAACCCTGAAGTAGGTGTACGTTTAGTTTCTTTTGCTGTGCATTGGATCAAAGCAGAAATTCATGAATTTGTGCTTAAAAACTGGCGTATTGTTAAAGTTGCAACAACGAAAGCGCAACGTAAATTATTTTTTAATCTCCGTAAAAATAAAAAACGTCTAGGCTGGTTCAGCACTGATGAAGTCAATACTGTTGCGGAAACTCTTGGCGTCACAACGAAAGATGTTATGGAAATGGAATCTCGTATGAGTAGCCATGACCAAGCATTTGAATTATCAAAAGATGATGATGATAATATAGGTGCTAATAACTTTTCACCTGCTCAATATCTTGAAGACAAACAATCAGATTTAGCGATTGAAGTTGAAAATGATAATTGGGATAACCATGCCAATCAGCGTTTATCAACGGCACTAGTAACACTTGATGAACGTAGTCAAGATATTATAAAAACACGTTGGTTAACGGAAGATAAAAGTACGCTACAAGAGTTAGCTAATAAATACCAGATCTCTGCAGAACGTGTAAGACAATTAGAAAAGAATGCTTTATCTAAACTCAAAAACACCATGGTTTTTGATTAACGTTTTGTCACATACCTTATTTAAAAAAAACCGACGTAATGTCGGTTTTTTTATGCCTAATAACTTTAAAATAAAGTTACTAGACGTATTTTCATGGGCGATGGTCTCAGCCGATGACAACAAATCGCCAATTCGTATACAAATAATCACATGTTTGTATGCGAAAGTAACTACATCGTTACAGGTTTAACTAAGTTACAACACTTGAGAACGAACTTCTTCTATTAAATCCAGCAGTATTGTTGGCAATTGATAAACATCAGTTACCAATAAACTAACGATAATAAGGTAGAAGTAATGAGCCTAAGAATAGCCAGAAAGAATCTAGTATACCGCGCAGTAATGATTTCACTTGCCGCAACATCAATCACTTCAATACAAGTATTAGCCGATGAGGGAGCAGAAGACGTAGAGCGTATTGCAGTAACCGGCTCTCGTATCAATAGAACTGATATTGAAAGTGCTAGCCCAATCACTGTTATCTCTTCAGATTTTATCACTAAGAGTGGTTTTACCTCGGTACAAGAAATATTGTCAATGCAACCGGCAGCCGCAGGGATGAGTCTAGGTGCAACGTCGAACAATGGTTCGGGCGGTTCGGCAACGGTAAACTTACGAGGTATGGGAGTGCAACGTACATTAGTATTATTAAACGGTCGACGTATGGTGGCATCAGGTACGGGAGCAGACTCTTCGGTTGATTTAAATACTATCCCTGT